>VTLG01001721.1_pt1 | contig 58480 bp, 47 predicted proteins | sample 4694571 | NCBI WGS metagenome assembly VTLG01 (sample SAMN12604809, study PRJNA352737) | marine metagenome | biome: ENVO:00000447; feature: ENVO:00000209|ENVO:00000569|ENVO:01000036; material: ENVO:00002151; isolation source: viral sequences binned using virsorter ...
CAAGGGCATCTCTCAAGCATGTTATGATGAACTTGTCGCTAGTGGCAACAACTCAACCGAAGACCAGTTGAGAGTTCTAGCAAATGACATGCGTGAACAGTTTAAAGACTACATGCGACCATTGTTCGCATAGCTAGACCAGTTCACAAAGTGGCACACTAAAACCCCATCGGGGTTTTTTTATTGGTATTATATAAGAGTAGTAAAGGAACCAAGCATGAGCACCCTACATCACGAAACATTAATGGAAACATGCCACGACGAAGCGTGGGAGAGTTTCAGAAAGCATAACAAATTGACTGAAGATCAGTTAAATGAGTTATGCTGGAGACAAGAGTCAGGCACATTACTTGCAATAGAAAAGCAAGCACAAAGACTATTTGAAGAGCGTTGCCAATAGGCACGCTCACGTCCTGGAAAAGACGTTAAACTTTCCCCATCCATTCTTTTTTATTGATCAAATGACAAATTTTCATTCACATGCAGATGACTGGTCAGCAAAAGATCTATTGATCAATGCTATTGACAAGGGATCAGCAAATGGAAATCAGATGCTCAACTACATTGACCAGGTTCTTAACGCTGATGATGTATACATGGGCATTGACTCCCAAGATGATACCACATTCGTATTCTCTGGAGTGAGATAGCTGAACCACTTGACAAAGTGTCCACTAAACCCCCACTAGGGGGTTTTTTCATGTATATTAGAAGAGTCAAACAAATTTGATTCTTTATGACTTCATCTGCAGTAGCACCTAAGGCACGCAAGACCAGAACTCGCAAACCAAAGGCAACCGCAGTAAAGACAGCAGTGAGAAAGGCACCTAGAAAGGTTGCATCTAAGTCTAACGTGAAAGCGGTGAAATCCGTCAAGCGTCCGAGCACTGCAAAACTGATCACACCTACACGTTATCTTGCAGATTTCAAAACTAGGTGGCAGATTCACAACTATGAGATCCAAGAACTATTTTCAGATCTCACTAAAGGTTTTAACATTGCTAGACCATACGCACAACAGTTGGTCAACCAGTTTAAGAACTGACACACTAGCACCCCACGGGGTGCTTTTTCTTTGTATAATAAAAGAGTCAACAACAAAAGGAGCATTAATGCAACTTAGACAAATCGCATCTAACATGACCCAGTTAGACCTTGCAAATGGCACTTCAGTTTTATTCTCATATAGAACACCCGTTGCATGTCTATCTGATAACGGATACTACAGAACTTCTCAGTATTGGTCAGTTACAACATCACGCCACATCAACAAATGGTTAGGCGGTGTACTTGCTAAAGAGCAACCCCAATCGTACTTTGACGGTCTTTGCAATGAATTTTGATCGCATGATAATGTCGCTTCACTTCGGGCGACATTTTTGGTTAGATGATGAGGGCGACTTGATGAGTTGCCCCACTTTCATAGATGGCACACCTGATCTTGATAATCATGATTATGTGCTAGACTGGGAAGACACAAGCGAGGTAAATCTAGGAAATTTGCTACGCATCCACCGTTCACTCATTGAGGATTTTTAAATGAGAGTTTTAAAACTGTCAGAGGGGCAAGAAGAAGCACTCGCTTCTTGCCTTGTTATGATCGCTGACTTAGGCGTTCCCGATCACATCAACGAGGATGATTTTGATTCGCTCTTTGATGCAGTAACCGAACCTACCCCTTGGGATTATGAGTGATTTAACAACCGATCAACAAGATGAGATCATTGACCAATTCTCAGAGCTAATTGTTGATGGCATGGACACTAAGACCCTTGCTCAATATGTGTATGATGATCTAATAGATTACTACACGCACAAATGCACATGGGAAGAGTTCAAAGAATTCGTGGACAATCATGACCCCGATTTATTTGGTGAACTCCTAGACAACACTCTACAACAATTTCCTAAAACTCCTCAATCATTATGACTCTAATTCGCTATTGGACAAAGTGGGATCAACAGTGCAGGTATTTAACTTGCTACTCATCAGACCACGCTGATGAGATGATTAATTATTACATATCCCACGGGCAACATGCTGAGCTCTGTGCCAGAGCACAAACTGGCACGACCTATAGTGCATTGACCCCATAAGGGTGTATTATTAAAGAGTAGTCAACCAATTCTTTTATGATCCGCTTTGAACTCACAATGGGAAGAAACATCCCAGACAATGGTAAGGTAACTGACGCAATGATGGATGAATTCATTAAGCGTGAAATCATGCCACATTTTGAGTACGGGACTTTCATTGACGGGATCGGATTCTGGAAGGGTGAGCAAGAGCAAACCAAGATTTTTTATCTTGAGGTTGCTGACAATGAGGTTGACCATTATGAGGTAATCTTCAACTGCATTGCTTACGCATATAAGAAGCAATTCAGACAAGATGCCGTGATGGTCTCACAAGTACAATCCAACACAGTGATGAGATGACCACTAAGAAACTTTTGAAACTCGCCCGTGCAAACGGGTGGGTTCTACATAGAACAGGATCAAGACATTTCATTTACAGACGCAACCAACAGACCATAACAATTCCTTTCCAGGTGAGAGGGTTCGTTGGTCAGAACATTTCCAAAACATTAGTCAAAATTTAATGTCCCACTATTCTATGCCATATCTGCCCAAGGCAGATACACGTACAGTGACACTCGTTGAAGTGGCACTAGCTCTACTAACCTCTTTCTTCTAACATGGGCACACCTATCACTCAGGCAAATCAATCAGTCTTCGCCGTTCAACCTGCATCATGGAAAAATTTTGATCAACACGGTTGCACATGGGCAGAGAATATGGCACACGCTTATGGACTCGCCAAACTATGGGTGAAGGATGAACAACAAGCAGCGATGATATGGTGCGTGCCACTTAAGGGAGTGGCATATAGATGGTTGCGTTATGCAGGTGATTCCCCTATACTATAAGTATAAATCACAAACGCATCCTATGTTCAACAAAGATCTCACTCCAATCTACGATGGAAGAGTCCTAGTAAACAAATCAGCGATGAAAGATCCTGCAGTTGTCGCAGCACTCCAAGCAATGGCAGCGAGAAACTTTGAACCACTGCCCACACCAACTGGTGGATATTGGAACATCAGCGACAGACACTAAGGATTTACACAGGGGCAGTTAAATGCCCCTTTTTTATGCGTGAAGGGGTCGCCAAGCGATGTCAAAAACGGTCAAGTCCCTAACCTACAAAAGTATCCAGACGAGCGAGAAATAAATAGAATTACAAAATTGAAATTTCAAAACCTTGAATTTCAAAAAAATTTCCCCAGGAAAAAATCATGGAAAAAGTTGAATGGAAAGATTGGGATGAAATCCTAGACAACTTTGATGACTTCTGTGACAACTTTGAAAACCGTGCCACTAAGGCTTATAACATAGGAGATCAAAATGAAGGACGAGTTATTGAAGCAACTGAACGAGCAGGAGAGGACACTCCTGTGGCTGTCCGAGAGGTGCACCACCCTAGAGAACAGGATATCCCAGTTAGAGAATCCGTCGTTGATGTACAGGCGACCCAGTGCGAGTGATCAAGACTATGAGACTATCGCTCAAACACTTGACTACCTTCACAATAACATTGAGGGGTTAAAGGGAGATCTTTTGAAAGTGGCGAAAGCAGTATGATAGTAGTCAACGCTGAGAACATAAGAATTTTTGCCATCATGGTACTCAGTATCATTTGGTTATACCTACTTGTGGAAACACTTGCAGTTGATTCTGTGGAAAACGAAAAGAGGAGAAAATAACATGGCAGATCCAACAGGACCTTTCCTAGTTTCTGAGAATACTGTAGACAGTCCATCTACAGAAGGCAATTGCGTATACGCAGCTGGACCTATAGGAGGGGTTCCACTACCCACTACTGTTTACTCAGGTGGAGAATTAATTAAGATAATCCCTCCTCAACATTTACCAGATCCTGTAAGTGCTACTAAACTCAATATATTAAACCCTGTACCTTGCAATCCTGTACGAGCAATGAAAGCAGGTACTAACACGTCAGTGTATTTTAATGGTCAATTACCTTGTATAGCTTCTGCACCACCACTGGGAGGAGATACTACAACTATTGGTAGTGGTACACCAAGGACCTTGACAGGACCGTTTCAATGTCCTACAATAATAATCGGATCACGACAATAATTTATGGCAAAAGTTAAATCATCTCTGAGTGGGCAGTCTTTCGTTGAGGCAATTCCCAAGAAAACTCGTCAGGGTACTGGGAAGCATACAAAGTATTCTGCGACTTCAGCGAATAAGGCGAGGAAGAGATACAGAGGACAAGGGAGGTCATGAAATTTCCTGAACGCCGAACGGGGGGTCACCGATGGATCTAAAAGAAAAGATTAAGAATGCGAATTCTAGAATTAAAGAACTAGAGTTACTAATTAAAGAATGGAAGAAAAAACTACCTGAGGAAAATAATAATGGCTCTAACTAAACAAGTTGAAAGTTCTCTTAAGAACGCACAAGAGGACTTACGTGAGGCACTTGCGTTTGCTGCACGTACTGAGAAATCATGGATCAATAAGCATATTGCTGATATGCTAGCTAAGATTGATAGTCTAGTAGATGTGGAACAACTTATGTCCGATGTAGAAACATATATGGAGGATATAGAATGATAGTCGTATACATCATCGTAGGTCTATTATTGTTTCTTCTTGGTTGGGGCGTATGGTTAACCTTCGGACCTGGAAAGGAAGATTTAAGAGATCAAATAGATGAACATGCTAAGATGCATGAGTTAGGGATCGCACATGGTCACAGTCCAAAAAAAGGATGATTGGTATAAATTAGCTTAATCCCTTGTAATAATATGAACGGACGACTGAGTAAGGTCAACATGACTGCTTACATTCATAAGATGAAAACAGGTCTTTATGATAAACACTGGTATCCTGAATGGGATGACAGGCAACGAGGAGCAGCACAAAGGATTCTAAGCAATGTCTTAGAACGTTTAGATGAATACTGGGAATAATATATGACCGAAGAAAAAATTAAAGAGATACTTCCTCATTTGTGTTATACTAAAGAGGAAGTTGATCAACTAATACAATACGCAGTTAATGAAGCACGTAAAATAGACGAAGCTTCTATGGCAAAGCACAACCGAGAAGCAACTATCATTAGTATGATTCTTGGTTTTACTTGTTTGGCTCTCTTTCTAGACGGTCTGCTACGTATTCTAGGCATCATCCCACCATTCATGCACTTAGATGTTAATGTTGTTGATGATATTAAGCGAAGTGTTGAGCAAGATTTACTTCCACTACTTCAAAAAGTACCCCGAATATGACTTTTTTAATCGCAGTAATGTCTTTTGCAAACTTTGTTTTCTACCCTTTGGTGGTAGGAACCATTATTGCAGTCATTATTGAACAGATTTTTAGATCTGTAGGTAATGAAGATGACCCTGAAGCAGTAAAAAGGGTCTTTATCTCTATGGGTATTAGAAAATACCTATGGAGACAAGCTTGGTTATTCAATATTATCTGGTTTATTGGATATTTTCTACTGATGTTTGTTATCAGACCAGGACAAAACCAGATGCCCGATATGATTTGGCAAGGATAACTCTATGGGACAAATTAATACACACCATGTTAGGAAGTATATTCCTATTTTTGATACTATTGTAGACGGTTATGAAGAAATTAACGTCTACCTGAAGGCAGTTTTAGAAGAGTATAAGGAGAAATACCCAGAAAGTAACGAAAGTAACGTTAAAGCATGGCATAGTGCATGGAGAACCCATGAAGTTATGTCTCCTCATCTTGATAATTTTGTAAAATCTGTCACAGATGCTGTTAATTTTGTTGCTCAGGGGTATTTCCCTAAGTGTAATGCTGAATGGGTATGCAGAAACATGTGGTTTGCTGATTATAAAGAGGGTGATTACACCGTTGCACATGATCATTGGCCATCAGCATTCGCAATTTCTTATTATGTTGAGCTAGACGAGAACCCTTCGTCTATAGTATTTGAACGCAAAGAGAAAAGAGATGAATTTACTGGTGCATTTGACCAAGAATTGTGTTTAAAACCACAAGTTGGTCAACTTTTGATCTGGCCATCTAATTTAATGCATGAAGTTCCTCCTGTAAAAGGGAGACGACTCGTTATTTCTGCAAACTTTGACCTATTAAGACATGCTTGATTATAAAACTACTGGTGTTGACATAGATGCTGGTAATAATTTTGTTAATGACATTAAAGAAATCGTAAAATCCACTCATAGACCTGAGGTTTTGGGTGGATTTGGTGGTTTTAATGGAATGATGAGAATACCTTCTGGGTATGATAACCCTATTTTGGTATCTGGTACTGATGGAGTAGGTAATAAGTCCTATCTTACATCACTCTTTGCAACTGGTAATCCAGATATCATGAAAGATGTGGGACAAGATCTAGTTGCGATGTGTGTTAATGACGTTATTACATGCGGTGCAGAACCTCTTTACTTCTTAGACTATATCAAATGTAATAAACTTAGACCAGAACTCCTCAAACCCCTTGTAGAGGGCATAGGTGATGCATGTAAAGAAGCAGGTTGTACACTACTTGGAGGAGAAACAGCAGAACACGGTGAACGTATGGGAGATCCAGATCATCTTGAGCTTGCTGGTTTCTGTACTGGTGTTGTAGAAGAAAGAGATATTATAGATGGTAGAGATATAAAGAAGGGAGATAAGATAATTGGTATTTCAAGCAGTGGGTTACACTGTAATGGTTTTAGTATGGTTAGGTATCTTACATTCAGACATAAAATAATTTTAAAGGAAAACCCAGAAATACTTGCTCCTACTAGAATCTATTCTAGGTTAGTAAAAACTTTAATAGATAACATACCTGTTCTTGGTATGGCAAACATTACAGGAGGTGGACTTGTGGAAAACCTTCCCAGATGCCTTCCAGAGGGTCTCAGAGCAGAGGTAGACTATACAGCATGGAAACGTCCTGAAATCTTTAATATCGTTCAGAACGCTGGAGAGATAGAGGAAGAAGAGATGAAGAGAGTTTTTAACTTAGGCATAGGTTATTGCTTGGTTGTTCCACCTGATGTAGTTCAAGATACATTATATGTTCTTAGAGCTTACGATTCTTTAATAGAAGCATTTGATTCATTTGTTATAGGAGAAATACAATGATTATAAAAGGAAAAGTTAAAACAGTATTTTCCACTGATAAGGAAGATGAAGTTATCATCCAGTATGAAGATAGAGTTACTGCTGGTAATGGTAAGAAAGAATTGTGGATAGAAGGTAAAGGTGAGGTCTGTTGTCAGATCTCTACCGTCTTGTTTAAGATGTTAGAGAAGAGAGCAGTAAAGACACACTATGTTAATATGCCTACTCATAAGGCAATGACCTGTAAGAAGGTAGATATCATTCCTATTGAAGTGGTAGTTAGGAATGCTGCTACTGGTTCTATTGTTAGAGATACCTTTGGTATTGAGGAAGGTACTAGATTTGAACATCCTGTGGTAGAATACTACCTTAAGAGTGATGAGAAGGATGATCCTCTTTTAACATACCGTAGAATTAACCTAATGGGTTATGGTAAAGAGCTTAAAGAGTTTGAATACCGTGCTCAGTGGATTAATAAGGAATTGAAAAAGATATTCCATAGTATGAGTTTAGACCTTATAGATTTTAAATTGGAGTTTGGATATGATGCTAAAGGCAATTTACTCTTAGCTGATGAACTATCACCTGACGGAATGCGACTCTGGAATCAGGGTACCAAAGAGAGTTATGATAAGGACATTTTTAGAAAAGAGGATGATGGGGAAAAAATGATAGAGAGATATAAAGAGATTCTTGGTAGTCTTCTACAGATTCATGCTCGTGATGATGATGCAGAGAATGAGAGAACTATGAAACCAGAATATGAATTACCACCTAGAGGACCAATTTAATGTATCAAGCACTTCCACCAGAATTACATGTTAAAGATAGTCCTATCGCAGGACAAGGACTATTTGCTAAAGCAGATATAGATGCCATGATGTATCTTGGTATCTCTCATGTTGTAGTGGATGATGATATTATGAGAACTCCATTAGGAGGATTTGTAAACCATAGTGAAGATCCAAATTGTGTTAAATGGTATGAGCAAGAGGATTGGGGAAAGATCTATCACATGAAGACAATTAAGCCTATTAAGAAGGGAGAAGAGTTATTTTTGAAGTATACTTTCTATAGTGTAGATAAATAGAAACAGCCTATGCTGTGTCTAAATGCCAACCTTCCAGACGTTTAAAGATTTAAGCGTCACATTTAAGAAGCACCCTATCACTGATGATCTTGTCACGGTGAAGGATAAAGCTGCGATTGTACAAGCAATCACAGGATTACTTCTTACTAGGAAAGGCGAAAGACCATTTCAACCAAACTTAGGATCTGGTATACAGAATCTTTTGTTTGAGCCACTTGATTATGGATCTGCTGGTATTCTTAAATCTGAGGTTGCGAATGTTTTAAATCAATATGAACCACGTATTGAAGTTGATACTATTCGTTGCGAACCTGATTTTGATAACAATGGATATGAAGTAGAAGTATCTTACACTATTATCGGTAGAGAAGACGCACCCATAGCAGTAGAATTCTTCTTAGAGCGTACACGATAATGCCGTATACACAGGTAGCCAATTTAGACTTTGAGGATATCAAAGTTGCCCTTAAAGAATACCTAAGGGCACAGTCAGATTTTACTGATTATGATTTTGAAGGATCAGCATTAGCGACTCTGGTAGATACACTCGCCTATAATACGTACTACACGGCGTTTAACACTAACATGGTAGTCAATGAACTATTCATTGATTCTGCCACTCTCAGAGACAATGTAGTAGCAATAGCAAAGCAGTTAGGATATAGACCAAAATCTGCTACGTCTCCTACAGCATATGTTTCATTTACAGTAAATTATACAAACCCAACAAGTGATACAGAGTTGTTACTTAAGAAGGGTACAGGTTTTATAACAAATTATGATAACAACATTTACAATTATGTTGTATTAGACGATTTTAAAGCACAGGTAGCAAATGATACAGCAATATTCACAAATGTACCAGTAAAAGAGGGAACATCACTTACTAATACATTTACTATTGATGGATCACAGAAATCGCAAAGGTTTGTTCTTGATAATCAAAACATAGACACCAATACTATTAGAGTAAAAGTCTTCCCTGGTGGTGGAAGCTTTAGTGAACCATATCTAATAGCAGATAACATACTTGGTGTTGATGGTAACTCTAAAGTCTTCTTCTTAGATGAGATTGAAGATGAGAGGTATGAGATCCTAGTGGGTGACGGGGTTCTCGGCAAGAGGTTAGATGATGGTACACGTTTTGAAGTGTCATACCTAACAACCTCAGGTTCAGAGAGTAATGGTGTTAGAACCTTTATATTCTCTGGTGTATTAGAAAATCCTGATGGTGTAACTCCAAATGCATATACCACTACTATTAACTCTACAGTTGCCTCATCTGGCGGTGAAGAGATTGAAAGTATTGATAAAATCAAATATACTGCTCCTAAGTCATATGGAACACAAGAAAGAGCAGTAACAGCACAAGATTACGAAGCAATAGTTAGAAGAGTATATCCAGCAACAAGTGATATCATTATTTTTGGTGGGGAAGATCAAGATCCTCCAGAATATGGTAAAGTTTTTATATCTTTAAAACCAAAAGATGCAACATACCTTACATCTTTAACAAAACAAGAAATTATAAAAGAGTTGAAGAAGTATGTTGTTGCTTCAGTAGAACCAAAACTAGTAGATCCATCAGTTTTATATGTTGAGCTAACAAGTAAGGTTTATTACGATGGTAGTGTTACTGATCAGTCTACTTCACAGATTAGAGATAAAGTAATCGGTTCAGTTCAGTCTTATCTTGAGACTAGTGGGACTGAAAAGTTTAATGGCAAGTTTAGGCATAGTAAAGCTGTTGCAGTTATAGATGATGCAGATAGATCTATTAATTCTAATATATCAGATGTAACAATGAGGAAGGATTTCTATCCTTCACTCAACTCAACTTTCTTTTATGAAGTATGTTTCCAAAATCAATTTGATAAGGATTGTGATGAACCTGCTCTGTCTAGCACTGGGTTTAGAGTAACAGAGTATCCTAATTTTGATGTGTATCTAGAGGATAGCGATGGCAAAATCATCCTATATAGACTGGATACTGCAACTGGTGAAAAAGTTGTCCTTGACAAGGATATCGGTGATATAGATTATGTAAAAGGCGAACTTAAGATGTATAATTTAACTATCATTAAAGGTAGTTTCTTTGACAATCGCATTTCTGTTAGAGTTAAACCAAAATCTAACGATATTAAGGCAATGCGTGAGGTATATCTAGATGTTGATGTTGCCAATTCTTCATTCACTGCATATAAAGAGTAAAGACGAATGCCATCCGTAAAGACTAAGCGAATTTCAACTCTTATTGAGACGCAGCTTCCTGAGTTTATTACAACTGAATACGAACTATTCTCTAAGTTTGTTCAGAAGTATTATGAAGCACAGGAGGTACAGGGTGGTACCTTGGATGTTATTAATAACATTCAGAAGTACGCTGATATTGATTATTATGAACAAAATATTCTTAGACAGTTTGATATCTTGGGCACTAGTATTTCTAGTTCTGATGATACAATTGTACTACAAGATGCAACGAGTTTTCCGAAGAAAAACGGATACGTCAGAATAGATGATGAGATTATATTCTATTCAACTAGAACTAATACAACTTTAAGTGGATGCTCTAGGGGTGTTAGTGGTAATACTACTTTAGGTGATCTTTATAACTCAAGCACCTTTACTGGTACTACTGCAGCTGCACATAATTCAGGACAGAAGGTTTATAACATCAGTAACCTTTTCCTATATGCATTTGTAAAGAATTTTGAGAACCAGTATCTAGGTTCTTTCCCTGAAAAGTATTTGAAGGGAGAAGTAGATAAGAGAACTTTAATTAAAAATATTCAAAAGTTCTATAAAGCAAAGGGAACTGATAGTTCTATTAAATTTGTTTTTAATACTATCGTTGCCAAAGAACATGACGATAAACCTGAAGTATACAAGCCAAGAGATTTTACCTATAAGGTATCTGAATCTGATTGGACTAGTGTATATGCTCTTAAATGTAAGGTTATATCTGGTGATGTAAAGAGTCTAATAGGACAAAAGATTATACAGACTGCTACTGATGAATATGGGTATGCAGATGCTGCTGTTGATAATGTATATGCTGATGGTACTTCTGACAATGAAGTAGTATATAACATTGTATTAGCTCCAGAAACTGTTAATGGAGATTTTGCAATATCAACTAAAACTAAAACAGAAAAATCATTTTCAGGAACATCTTCTACTGGAAATAGAATTAATGTTTCTTCTACTCTTGGATGGGGTGATACAGGATCATTCTTGATTGGAACAGAAACAATTACTTTTAGTTCCAAGACTGTAACTCAGTTTATTATTGATGATAGACAACCTTCAGGAGCACTTACTTATCCTAGTGATACTTCAGTTTATAAACCAGTAACTATCAGTGGTTCTGGCGTAACACTATTAACATTTGGTGTTGTATATAATTTAACACCCGAAACTAAACAACCATATTCAAGTCCTGGAGATAAAATTGAAGTTTCCAATTCAGGTTTTGAAACTGATGATAGTAAGATAGTCAACGTTGGTACAAAAGATACTAGATGGATATTTAATCAAGGTAATTCACCTTTAATACCAACTCTCCCAACATTAGAGTCATCTATAAGTGAATTAACTACAGATGTATCTTCTATATTTGCAGATGATCAGTATTATTACATTACAAGTTCTGGTTTCCCATCACATAAGATTTTAGATGGATCTACAGTAAATGAAGAATTATTAGATCAGAAGTTACTTCGTATTATTAGAAAGAAATCTACAAGAACAACTGAAAAATATCCAACATCTAGAAGAGATAATGGTATCCTTTTAAATGGTATTCCTGTTTACAGTTACAAGGATTACGATAGTATTCGTTATGGTAAATTAGAGCAAATTAAGGTAAACACTCAAGGAAGAGGATATATTTCACCACCATTTGTTTTAATAGATCAAGTTCCTAATAGAGCTAGAGCAGTTCTTGCTGGAGAAGTTGTTGAAAGTATTATTGTAGATACTGAAGATATTTTTCCAAGAACACCAGATATTGATATTACATCTGGTAGAGGTGCAGTTGTTAGAGCAATTGTTACTGGTGGTAAAGTAACTAGTTTAGCTATTGATAATCCAGGTGAATATTATTCTTCTCCTCCACTTGTTAGAATTAGAGATAATGCTGGTAGAGGAAGATTTGCAACTTATAATTCAGTAGTAAACACTGATGGTAATATTACTGGATTTGAAAAAATTGATGAAGGTAATTTCTATAACCAAAATACTGTTATTGTAGATATTATTCCTGTTGGTGAAGAAGCTAGTGGTATTCCTTTACTTAAAGAATGGAATTATAACAGATATACAAAATTAGAAAATGAACTTGATACTGAGAATGGTTATATCTTCCAAAATTATAACAATGCTTTAGAATATGGTTATGGTTATATTGCTAACCCTAAAGCTTTGAGAGTAAGTCTTAATGACAATATAAGTAATACTGGATCTGAACCATCAACTAAAACACATTCTCCTATTATAGGATTTGCATATGATGGTAACCCTATATATGGTGCCTTTGGTTATGAAAACCCACTAGATGCAACAACTGATATTACTAGAATGACTTCTAGTTATTCTTTAAATGCAGCACGTGCTGAAGGACCTACCGTTAATGAATATCCATTAGGTACATTCAATAATGATTATACCTATACTCATAAATCTGGTACTCTAGATGAAAATAATGGACGATTTTGTGTTACCCCAGAATTTCCAGAGGGAACTTATGCTTATTTCATTACTATTGATAGTAATCAAGTACCGCAATACCCCTATATTATAGGTGAAAATTATTACTCTTTACCTGTAGACAGTAATTACAATTCTAATATTAATCAGGATGATATTCCAAAGAACTCTAAGAAGTATTATGTTCCTGGAATGCAAGGTAATGGAGAAGGTCTTATAGCTTCTATTGCTGAAGTAAGATCTGGAACAGTTGATTCAATAGATGTTATTAGTACATCTGATAATTTCTCTATTAATTCACAGATATATTTTAATAATGATGGTACAGATGGATCTGAAGCAGAAGCTATAATATCTTCTGTTAAAGGTAAGGGTGTTAGTTATCTACATTCAAGAGAGAATAAGGTTGTTAAGTTAACAGTAATACAGAGTGCATATCTATTTGCTGATGATACTTTAACTCAACCATCTTCTGGTGCTTATGGAGAGATTGTTGGTACAGTAAAGAATGATAGTACAATTGTACTAAAGAATGTAAATGGTACATTTGATAACACTGGTACTTTCTCTGCTGCAATTAAAACATTTACAGTTTTATTAGATCAAAGAAGTTCATATACTAAAGGTGCAACATTAAGTCTTACTGATGGTGTTAATACACCTATTGCAACTGCTGAAGTATTAGAAGGTACAACCTCTCAAAACGTAGTCCAGATCAAGGTTCTCACGGGTACATGGATTGTTGATGATACTTACTTCTTACAATCTGATGATTTGTTTAATACTTCTGGAACAAGGATTGTTAGATTAACATCAATGAGTGATGGATTAGAACCATTTGAAGTTAATCAAAGTGTTGCACTTGTAGAGACTACATCACCACATGGTTTAGGTATTGGTGATAACGTTGATATTGATATCAATCCAAATCATACTACTAAAGTAAAAACATATTATTTAAGGAAGAGATTATACCAAGAAGCTACATTAATTCCACCTGAGAATAAGACTAATATTAATTTTACAGGTATTGGTAAGTTTTCAATACTTAATGGTGGTGCAGATTACACTGCTGGCACATATACTACAGTTTCATTAACAGGTGGATCTGGTAGTGGTGCAACTGCTACTTTCATTGTATCTGATGCAGGTATTGTATCAAATGTTACAATACAGAATGCTGGTACTGGATATAAGAGAGGAGACTATGTATCTGTTGCAGATGAAGATCTAGTAAGATCTGGTGCTTCTCAATCTACAGCAAGATTTACTTTATATGTTGATCATGCTGGAATATCTGCTGGTGCTACAAAGATAGTAGTAGACAGTGCTCTTGGATTTGCTGATAATGATTATATCAAGATTGGTGATGAGATTTTAAAAATTGTTTCTATTAACAATAATGATATTAGTGTAACTAGAGGTCAACAAGGAACAGATGATGTAGATCATTTTGATGGTCAGGAAGTAGTTCTTTATGAGTCAAGATATAACTTTACTACCAATTTTGAAATATTCAATACAGCAACAACTGGTTATGTTCAGTCATATGATCCTGTCACACAAAAGATTATTATTGTATATGATTATGGTACTCTTAGCTCAAATGCAGATAAGGTTGTATTAAGTTCTAGTTTCTTTGATGCTAGTGAACCAAAGAGATTGGTTTCTATTAAGTCTGCTGGAGATGTAAATTATAAGTTTGAATTCTCTGATGATAATGTATCATTTGTACCTAATCCTAATGTAGGATTACAGGAATATTACAAGTACAAGTTTGATACGTCTCATTCTAGTCTCACTGGGACTTACTTTGATATTAGTCCAAGTAATAATTATAATTTAGTTACTGTTGAGAAAACAGAGTCTACTATATTACCTGGTAATAATGGAGCATATACAGATGTAATATTTGGATTTGGTTCTAGATTAGAAACAAATTTATTAACCACTAAAGTAGGTACTGACTTTACAAATTTCTATTACTTTGATAGGAAGAATGTAGTTGGTTCTGATAATTCATATTTCAGTATTATAAAAGATCCACTTCAAGGTACAAAGATTCTTAATTATGTTACCCCAAATCGTTTTGTTTATGATGTTCCTAGTCAGCCTCTTTGGGATGGTTCTGGATCCATTTCTTATACTACTACTGGCCAGTTCGCTATCGGTGCGATTAACACAGTAGATATTATAAACTTAGGACTTAATTATAAAAAGGTTCCTATTATTAGAGGTGTAGATCCAACTACAGATTATAGAGCTTCTGCTACTGTATCATTTGATACAACTTCTAATATTATAACTGGTGTTGAAATAGTTGAGAAAGGATCTAATTATTCTAAACCAAAAGTTATCATTACTGATGGTAATGGTTCTGATGCTGAATTTGATATTGTAGTAAGAAATGGTGAGATATTCTCTATTGTAGTTTCTAATACTGGTAAAGGATATACGTATACTCCTACAATTAGAATTATAGAAAGTGATGTTCAAGCTTATGTTTCTAGTTCTACAATTGGAATTCCTCAAAGTGTTAATATCATACAGAATGGTGGTGGATACCATGAAGATAAAACAGTAGCATCTAGTTATTCTTCAAGCTATGTTTTAGGTGTTCAAGGAACAGGTCTAGTATTATCTTTAACAAATCCATCACAGTTAACTGGACAAAAATATTGGAATACTCCAACTTACATCGGTCCTTTTACTGTAGGTGAAGAGGTTGTTCAAAAATATATTGATGACAATACTGGTGAAGAAATAACTAATGCAAGAGGTACAGTTGGTGAATGGGATGGTGAGACTTTAATTATCTCAGAAGTTACTTTTGGAGAATTTTTATATAAACCAGATGATCCATTCTATGATGGTGGTAATTATGAGATATATGGTAATGGTACATCAACTAGTCCAGGCGGTCCTTCGGGTAATCCTGCTACATATCCAAATCGTGCAATAATAACTTCAACACCTATAGATGGTGGTACCAATATACCAGAATATCAAAAAGGTGAGACAGTAGTTCAAACCATTGATGGTGTAGAAGTTCTTAGAGCAAAAGTAGTAGAATATAGAAAGGGTTCTAACCTTCTTAAAATAGGAGAGATAGATGGTACTATTAGAGAGAATGTTTTAATACGAAGTACATTAAAAAGTAATGTAGTATCAAAAGTAAAAACTATATTCGTTACTACGTTTGCAGAAGAGATTACTAGTTTCTATGATAACTTAGGTTATTATAATTCTGATAAAGGACGTTTAGGTGTATCTAATCAGAAACTATTAGATAGTGATTTCTATCAAGATTATTCATATGTTATTAAATCTAAAACTCCTATTGAACAATGGAGAGATTTAATAAAGTCTACTACCCATCCAGCTGGATTTAAACTATTTGGACAAGTAGATGTTGAGACTGATGCTGCAGCATCAATGCCAGAGGAACTTCCAAAGGCATCACATTTCAGTGTTATACAACTTTGGGATCCTGCAAAGAATACAATTACTGTTGAGAATACAACTCATGTATTAACTCAAACTACACAAAAGGTAGAGAACACTAGAATTCGTAAAGGTGTTGGATCAGCATCTAATAGTGAATTTCTATTCAATGAGAATCGTGCTTTTGAGTTTAGTATTAATGGTACATTTGATGGTTACTATGATACTGATGGTAGATTACAAGGAACAACTCAATTCCAAATTCTTGATGATCAAGGTATTGCGTTTACACCTGCATCAGCTAAAGGAATTATAGTTACTCTTGATGGTGTTATTCAAGAACCTGAAGTTGCTTATACTATTAGTGGTGATCAGATTATATTTGCTAATCCTCCATTAGGACCAGGAAATAAAAATGGTTCTACTTATAAAGGAGTTACTTTCTACGGTAAGATATTCCAGTTTAAAGATAATCAATATAATACAAAATACTTAAAGAAAATTAGAAATATTTTCCAACGTAGTGGAAGATGGATTGATGCTGCAAATCAAATTGAAAGGAATGCAGAGTTTATTGTTAATGAAACTATTGGTTATGGTAAAGAAACTCATACATCAATAGATTGGAATACAAAGCAAGATGATTATGAAGCAAACTTAAGAGCAATCTTAGATGCTTATCAGCATGATATTAGATTTGGTGGTAATGTTAAAACTATTGATTATTCTAGTATTTTTAATAGTGATGATGACTATTTGTATATTCAGAATCAGAGAACAAATACAAATGATCTCTTTAATTATGCAACTAGATTAGCAAAACTTGCTATTAGAAATTGGGATTATATTGATCAGAATGTTCTTTATTTTGGTGGAGGTAATACAGTAACTGTTAGTGATACTGCCAATCTTGCTGTTGGTATGTTTATAACTTCTGGTACTGCATTTACTTCAGGAACTAAGATTATATCAATTGATTCACCTACTCAGGTCACTTTATCTAATGTTGCATTAGCAAATTCAAGTCAATCTGGTGGTGCACCTGTAGGAGAAACTAGTATATCTGGTACTGATGTTGCAACTGGAAACAACCCAACTAGCACTGCTGTAGTTGAACCAGGTGATAGTTTCCAAGTAGCTGTTGGTGCTACTTATACAGTTCCAACTTCATTTACTGGTACTGGACAAGCAACATTCTCTTGGAGTGGTGTACAAAGAGGAAAGTTCTATAAAGGAGGTCAATTAATTGGACTTAATAGAGCATATATTATATCTGAATCACTAACTTGGGCACAGGCAACATATCCTGCATTGAATTGGGGATCTATTGCTACTAAGTGTGGTAGAGATATTGGAATAATTCTTGATGCTTATGTTTACCATCTTCAATTTGGTGGTAATGAAAAAATTGTTGAAGCTGCTCAACGTTATTATACAAAGGATGATTATCCAGATTCAGAAAAGGTAAGTTATATTAGCGATTCGTTAACAGAAACACTTGCTGTATTTTCTTATGCTAAGGATCTAATGATTCAGGCAATGAGAAATCAGTTACCAGCAACTGATCCTGATGTTATTGTTGATAGTGAAAGTCCAGCATGTGTTGAAGTTGAAAGTGCACTTAATACATTTAATGGAATTATTAATACAATTTTTACTGAAGGTAAAGGTTTAGTAGAGAAGGTACCTCAAGATTCTAATAAGAGAGGTAATTGGACTCCTACATTAACATATTCAAATTACAATATTATTCTTGATCCATTATTAATAGACCAAGAATGTAATAATGTTATATCTGCAATTGATTCTCTTTATGATAATTTAAGTGATAATATTCTAGAGAAATCTGTAACTAGAACATTACCAGATTATGTTGATGGTGAATCTAAAGAATTTGAATTGTATTGGGATGATAATACTGAAGTTGATACTGAAGTTGATGAAGATCTATTCTTAACAATTAATGCTGTACTTCAACGTCCTAAGTATACTGAAACTTATCCTGGTCCTGATGCTTATTGGATTGATAGAACTGTTATTCCAAACAAGATAGTATTTGATGTTGCTCCAATTTGGGATCAAGATTTGGGAGCTAAGACAGTTGGTGAACCGACTGCAGTTGAGAAAGTAGTTGGTATTGGTGTTGGTAATTATAAGAGACTTACTATTGACTATAATTTAGTTGATGGTGTTAGAAATGGTCCTTTCTTAATTCTTGATGTAGAAGATTATACAGTACAAACTATTGAATCAGAAGACAGTATGTATGTCTTCTTAGATGGTGTCCTTCAAAGAAAAGGTTATTCATACACAGTTTCTGGTCCTAACATTACTTTTAATGTTCCTATTAAGGAAGAGATGAAGGTTGACATTAGATATCTCTATGGTAGAGATGTCGGTCAAATTCTTAACATCTTTGATTATGCTCCAGATACATATTTTGCTAAAGCTAGATTTACATTTACTGGTCAACCAAGTGCATTAGATGATTACTTTAAGTATGCTTGGATGGGTGATAAGATTGGTAGTCCTATTCATGTATGGCAACCAATGCCAGATGGAACTGTTAATATAATTGGTGAAATATCAAATCCATTTAGATCTGGAAATAATGTTGGATATGATTTGAAATGTCAGAATACTGTATTTGAATCTGGTAGACCTTTTGTATTTGCTGTTAAAGGAGCATATGATAGAACATATACCTTTACCACTGAAAATATTAGTAATGAACTATTAGATTTCCAATTAGATTCTGTAGGAAGAAAGATATTAACTGATGATAATTCTTTATGGTTTGGAACTTTCTTAGGTAAAACACATAAGTATCCATTTGCATATCTTGCTAATAATGACAAGATAAGAATAGAAGGTGAAGAAGGATTTAGAAGAATTAAAACACTACCTAATGAAGCTACAAGTAAGGATGGTAGAAATAAAGAGACATTAACTGATGATATTTACGGTGTTGTCTCAGTTGAGACTTATACTGGAATCACGAGAGGAGAGGGTCTCTCAGTAGTTGCCACTATTGAGAATGGATCTGTTACTAAACTAACATGGAACCAACGTAGTTATGATCCATTAACTCAACCAACTGCATATCAATATGAAACACCTCCAATATTGGAGTTTATTCCTGTTGATGGTGATGGTGGTGGTGCTAGTGCAAATGTACTAGTCAATAAGGGTCAAGTTATTAGTGTTGATCTACTTAATGGTGGTTCTGGATATTCCGCAGCTCCAAAAGTAATTGTATCTAGAAGATATGATATTTTATCTGAAAGAGACATTGGTGTATCTCTAATCTATATTGGAGTTAACCCTGATGTTAATATCAGTGGAATGTCAGCAATTTCAACAGTCAATGTTCTTGCTAATCAAGTTGCAGGTATTGACTCAGTAAGTTCTGTTCCTATTGATAGTCCAAAAGACACAGATCGTCATATTCACGACATAGTTCAAACTGGTAAACCTAATATAATTGCTGGTGATTCTGATGGCACTATGCCAGTTGATGATGTACAACAACCTCCATCTGAGGGTGCTCAAATTGTTTATATTGAACCTGAACCTGTTCAGTATGAAGGAGAAGGTGGTGTACTAAGACTTCAGGATTCTGAAACTGTTCTTAAAGCTGAAGTACAGGATATTGTATCTCTCAACTCTATTCAAACAACGAGTAGACAAATAATTGAGTATATTAATATTGAGATTGAAAATAATTCATTAGATAATGTTAATTACTTTGAGACTGCAGCATTACTTGATGTTGATCTACAAGTTAATGAGCATGTAGCATATATTGCTGATACAACCAAGTTTGATGGTTATGGATTATTGATGATTGGTAATGAGGTTGTTAAGTATCATGGTAAATTAGAAGATAGATTCTTAAGACTTCTTAGAGGTCAGCAAAATACAACTCCTCAAACATGGCCTGCAGGTACTTACCTCAGACAGATTCCTGAGATTACAGTTGCATTCGGTGGTGTAGTAACAATTGACTCTGAAAGCGATGTTACTATGGTAAGTGCATCAGCTTCTGCTGGTGGAGTTGAAAGGAAGACTCATAGACAAATTGAAACTCCTGCTGATTTCTCTGTAACAAGAGAAGCAACTGAAGTTGTTATTATCCCACCTCCAAGTGGTGTTGTTGATGGATATGAGGAAACAATATTCCTTACTGATCCTGTTGTTCAGAGAAATGGTAATGCTGTTGATATTATTGATGTTGCAGATAGATATTATGTTGACAAGAGAGATGGATCTCAAGTAGAGATTATCAACGCAATATTTGGAGTATCATCAGAGTATATTGGTCTATATACAAAAACTAATGCAGGTCACACAATATCATTCTTTGATGGCATATTTGATGATGGTACTGCTGCTGTCTCTGGATTGACTCTAGGATTGATGGATCAATACTTCCCAACTATAACTATTGCTGACTTTACTGAGAGAGCAGATTCTAGTTATAGTCTTGCTGGAGAGAAGTTTAACTTAGTTCCTCCATCTATTCAAAATCCAGTTGCATTCTCATCAAGTGCTTCTGGTACTATTGGTGGTTCTGTAGTTGTAGCAACAACTGCATACTTTGCTGATGAAGGCTATCTTTTACATGATAGTTTCGGTTCACTCAGCATTATAAAATATACAGGAAAGACAGCGACACAGTTTACTGGATGCACTGTAGAAAGCGGAAGTACAAGCATTGAAAACAATGCGACCATCATTCCGTATCAAATTAACTAAATATTGCTATAAATATAAATAACTCAGGCACAAACTACAAATCGTCGGAACAGAAAAACAATGGCTGCTATTATCTCTGATAAGTTTAGGATCTTTAATGCTAAACAATTTTTAGAATCCCTCACTGAAGGTCCCAATGACACTAGTGCAGAGCGATCTAGAATGTACTTCTTTGTGGGAAGACCACAACCATGGAAAGCATATTTGGAAGTATATTCCAAAAACTCAACGGCTTTTGTAGTTGGTAACGAAGTGTATGTTGGAACGTATGGTTCCACTACTTTCCGTGCCACAGTTGCTGCAGTTTATGATAGTGCCCTCCTTTTGACCGACGTTTTTGGCAGCAACGGTATAAATTCCGCACCAGCTCTTGGTTCAGACCTTAAAGGTAGAACTGGAGGTGCTGGTGGATCCGACACAGGTGCCACTGCTAAGTCTGGTGTATATCGCTACGCTACAGAGGATGTTCCACCTCTACCACTAGACAACCAAAGAGAAAAGATTAATCTATATGACGAATTGATTGCTGCCAAGCGTATTACTAATTCATTTGCACGTACTGTAATTCGTCGTTACAACTGGGATTTAGTTGCTAACCCTAAGTTTGACAGTTGGAAACCTGACTATTCTGCTACACCAGGTGGCGGTGGTCAAATTGGTAAACAGTCAGCATCTGGTGCAAATAGTATTGCTGATTCTAAGTTCTATGTAATGAACTCTGCATACGAAGTATTCAAGTGTCTCTATAATGGAGAGGATCCTTCTAACACAACAGGTCAGAACGCTACTGAAGAACCAACTACTGCAGGTGGTAACTATGCTTCTGCTACAGGTCTTTATACAGAGACAACTGGTGCTAAGTATATTTGGAAGTATATGTACACCATCCCAACTGATGATGTATTGAAGTTCCTTTCTTCAGACTTTATGCCAATCGTTCTTCCAGCTAACGCTTCTAGAACTGCTGTTACTGGTGCTGCTGTTGCTGGTGCTGTTGATGTTGCTTTGATTGAAGATGCTGGTGCAAACCTTCCTGCTTCTTCAACTCTATACACTGCAGTTCAAGGAGATGGTACAGGCGGTAAAGTTAAGTTTGTAACTAATGGTGCTGGTAATATTACATCTGCTGAGATAGAAGCTCGTGGATCAGGTTATACATATGCTAATGTTCTTTTAGGTAATGGTAACTTATTCTCTAACTCAGGATTGTCAAGTGCTGTAACAACTGGTGCTTCTGCAACTGGTTCAATTGAAATTGTTCTACCTCCTGAAGGTGGTCATGGTGCAGATCATGAGACAGAATTGAATGGTAAGCGTGTTATGACAAACATTCGTCTAACATATGCTGAAGGTTCTGGAGACTTCCCTGTAGATAACGACTTCCGTAGAATTGGTATTATTGCTGATCCATTTAACTATGGTACAACAACATTTGCAACTGCTGATACATTATCTGGATTGAAAGCAGTTAAGATAAGTGGTGCAACCGCAGACTTTAGTGTTGATGAAAAGATTACACAAACCGTAACTGGTGGTACTGCAGAAGGTACAGTTGTATCATGGACATTAGATAGTGGTTCAACAACTGCTGGTGTTCTTAAGTACATCCAAACAAATGATGCTCATACCGATCAAGGTGTTGTAAGAGCTTTTGAAAGTAATGGATCTAACGCTATTACTGGTGAAGCTTCTGCTGCTTCTGGTACAGTAAATACAAGTTATGGTAGTGCACTTCTAGGTGTTACATTCGCAAGTGGTCTTGCTACTCCTGAGATTGAGAACAACTCTGGAAACGTAATATACGTTGAGAATAGAAGACTAATTACTCGTGCTCCTGACCAAATTGAAGACATTAAGTTAGTTATTGAGTTCTAACACCCTCGCATCTCTGCTAAATACTCCTGAGAGAATACTAGTATAACTGGTGGAGTAGAGATGCCTCAGAAGACCAACCTGAATGTAAGCCCTTATTACGAGGATTTTGATGCGAATAAGAATTTTTATAAAATTCTGTTTCGTCCAGGATACTCTATTCAAACAAGAGAGTTAACACAATTACAATCTATTCTACAGAACCAAGTAGAAAGTTTTGGTAAGTATGCCTTTAAACAAGGTGAACTTGTCATACCTGGTGAAGTAGGATTAAATACGAAATTAGATTACGTCAAACTATCTTCTGTTTCAGAAGTAGCGGTAAGTGATGGAACTGATATCGTTTATAAGAAGTACGACATTTCTCAGCTAGTTGGTCAGCAGTTGAAAGGTTTAACTTCTGGTGTTCTTGCTACAGTATTATCTACAAAATTAGCAACAGAAAGTTCTGCTGACACACTATTTGTTAGTTATATTAATAGTGGTAATTCAAACACAGAACCAACTTTTAGACAAGGTGAGACTCTAGAAGTTGTTGATGGTGTCAATACTCCTTTACTCGTGGTAGGTACAGACGGTAGTGTACTTCCTACGAGTATTCAAGTAACTAACCCTGATACTGGAGAAACTACTTCTCTTGAAAGTTCTGCAATGGGTTATGGTTCTGCTGTTAAAGTAGAAGAAGGTATTTACTTTGTTAATGGATATTTTGTTCGTAATGATGAAGCATTACTTGTTATTGATGAGTATTACGATAAACCATCTGCAAAAGTTGGATTTACTATTAAAGAGGAAATTGTAACTCCTGAAGAAGAACCAACCTTATATGATAATTCTATTGGTTCTGCAAACTATACAGCACCTGGAGCTCATAGACTTAAGATATCTCTTGAGTTAAAAGAATTTGCTCTTAATGCAATTACAGATAAGAATTTTATTCAACTCCTAACAGTTTCAAGAGGAGTTATTCAAAGAAAGATTGAATCTACAGATTTTAGTGTATTAGAACAAACTCTTGCTCGTAGAACATTTGATGAGTCTGGAGATTATGTTGTAGATAATTTTGATGTTGATGTAAGAGAGTGGGCACAAAAAGATGGTAATAGAGGTCTTTATGGTGCTGACATATTTGATCTTTACAATGGATATACTGCTGCTGAAGCTGCCAGAAAGATGGTTGCTAGTATAGGACCAGGTAAAGCATATATCAAAGGTTATGAAATTGTTAATAAAGAAACTAAGTATCTTGAGATTAATAAAGCAAGAGAAAGTCTTTCTACTGAAAATGTAAATTTAAAGAGTAAAGGTTTACCAACTTTTAACGTTACTAACGTTTATGGTAGTGTTCCTTTAAACAAAGAAGGATCTGATCTTACTGCATATCCTGATGTATTTTTATACAGTACATTTAATGATGGTACTGTAGGATTGAATAATACTGAGAATCCAGTAGATCATAGACAAACTGTTGATAGAAGAGGAACAAACTTCAGTGTTGATGATGGGATAAAAACAATCACTTTACAGATTACAAATCCATCAGTTCTTATTGGTGCTGTAACTGATGCTACATTCCAATCTCAATTTGGAACTCTTTATTATATCAAGACTAGAAGTGATCAAGGTTCAGTAACTGCTATTGGATCATTTAAGTCTCTTTCATTTGCAACCATTAATAAACCACTTATTAATGCATCTGAATCTGTTCAATTTTTAGAACTAACAGTATTCGGTCCTAAAAATGAATTAGAACTATTACTTCTTGAATATGATTCAACTGATCCTGAATTCTTTAGAAAAATTTATCTCACAGAGTCTGATGCATCAACAGAAGCAGAAGCTTTCGGACATATTGTAGATTATCAAAGTACAATTACACCTATAATAGGTAAAGCAAAACCAAGTAATTTCTACTTACAGGAAAGGGGATCTGGTTTTAATTCAGATTCAGATATCGTTCTTTCTAAAGGTCGTTTAGGACAAGGTACTGCTGCATATAATACTACATTTGGATTCTCTTATTTTGATCCACAGTTCTTTACTAGAATTATTTTAGAATCTGTTCCAAGTGGAACTAATCCTTTTGATGAAGGTATGTATGTAACTGGAATCAATAGTAATGCATATGGTGTTGTTGAAGGATCTGCTAGTGGTTTATATTCTACAAATCAAATATTATTTGTTAAAACTCTTTCTGGTAAGTTTCAATCTGGAGAGACTCTTAGGGATGAAGATGGAAACACAGTAAGAATTGCTACTGATAATACTATATCTCATTTTGTTGTTCAAAATAGAGGATTAGGATATGCAGATGGAGTATCGTTGTTAATCAATGGAACTGATTTTGATGCTTCTAAGATTGAACTTAAAAAGACTACTGATGGTAAAATATATGCTGCATCCGTTGTTAACAGACGAGCAGTAGATATAAAATATGCACAACCTCCAGCTATAACAGTAAAACAACCTGATGGTGCTGCAACTCCAAGTGCTGCATCTGCTGTAGTTCCTGTATTGTTTAGTAATAGTGTAACTACATACACACCACAGAATGTTAAGTCTATTGGTTGTGCTTATGGATCTGGAAATGCAAATAACTTCTCTGCAGATGTTGTTGTAGATAGTCAAGTATTTTCAGAAATCAAAAGTGTAACAAATTATACATTCTTTGGTTCACAAGGATCTAGCTTTATTGAGTCTACTAGTTTCAGTGCTGATGCTTCTATTTTAGTACAACAAGGAGATTTAATTCAATTCTCTGATGAATCAAATAATTTAGTTCGTGCTATTGTACAATATGCTACTAAGCAAGAAGGATCTTCTAAGAGTAGAATTTACTTTGATACAGCATTACCAGGAGATGTAACTAATACAAGCATTGTTCGTTTACGTCCAAAACTACAGAATACAAATTCTGGAAGTCTTATCTATCCAACAGGAAGTAGGCAGATATCAAAAGTTTCTGCTGGTGGAGATGATACTAAGATTAAATATTACTTCCGTAGAGATTTCGTAACTACTGCTTCCTCTGGTGGTGGTATGGTTACCTTTGCTGCTCAATTACCATTTGGTACACAAAGGTTTGCAGCATTCACTGAAAGTAATTTCATAGTTACTGTACTTGATCCAGGTGATGCTCCTGATATTGTAAAAGGTGATATTGTTTATGTTGATAATAATGCAGTAGAAATTACATCTTCTACTGATACTGCAAGTGGTCTTACATCTGGTAGTATTAGTTTACAGTTACCATCAAATTACTTTGGAACTGTTCCATCTAATGGTACATTCCCTAAACTTAAGTTGACTGCAACTCTTGAAGTTGAAAATGCAAAACCAAGATTAAAAACTGCAATTAAAAATAAGAGAATTGTTATATCATCTGCTGGTGATCGTGTAGTTCCATTTAGAGGAGGTGATTACGATACTGAGGTTGTAGAAACTCTATCTTATTCTGATGCATATAAACTTAGATATATTTACGAGGGTACTGCAAGTCAACCACCAACTGTAGATACAGCTGGTAATCTAATTTCAGGAACTGACGTTACTAATAACTATACTTTTGATAATGGACAAAGAGATACAATTTATGATGTATCTCGTATTGTTTTAAAACCAGGTTTTGAACCTGCTGCTGGTCAATTACTTATTGCTTTTGATTATTTTGAGCAATCACAAGGAGATTTCATTACTATTGATAGTTACTTGCATGATGCAGGTGTACCAGAAGATGAGATTCCAACATTTAATTCTTCAGTTCATGGTAATTTAGAACTTAAGAATGTAATTGATTTCAGACCTAAGGTTGATAGTGATGCTATTATTCCAGGTTTCTTAGATAAGTCTACTTTAGAAGTTACCACTGGATCATTCGCTGGTGCAGGTGCAGTAGTTTCTAGCACTCCAGCTCCAGATACTAATCTAGAATATACATTCTCATTCAGTCAGTCTCAATACTTAGATCGTATTGATGGAATATTCTTAGATAAGAAAGGAAACTTTGTAGTTAAAGAAGGTAATTCTTCACTCAATCCATCAAAACCAGATCCTATTGATGATGCTGTAGCACTTTTCTTTGCATATGTTCCAGCATTTACAAAGACAAGTAAAGATGTACGGATAACACCAGTTGACAATCGTCGTTATACGATGAAGGATATTGGTAAGTTAGAAAAACGTATTGAACGTCTTGAATACTATACAACTCTTAGCATCCTAGAACAGCAAGCTCTTAACATGCAGGTTAAGGATGAAATTGGATTAGATAGATTCAAATCAGGATTCTTTGTAGATAATTTTGAAGCACATAAAATTGGTAATCTTTCTTCTTTAGATTATAGATGTGCTATTGATAGTCAACAGTCTGTATTACGACCTCAATCAAAAGAAGATTCTATATCTTTATCTGAAGTTAATGTTAGAAATGATCAGAGATCAGTTTCTGGTTATAAGAAGTCTGGTGATATGGTAACTCTTCCATATTCACATCTATCTTTACTTGGAAATGACTTTGCATCTAAGACATTAAATCCAAATCCATTTGTTGTTCTTCAGTATGTTGGAGATGGTGAAATATCTCCTTCTGTTGATCATTGGTATGATCAAAATGAAGAACCATTAGTTGTTGATACAAATACTGATCTGTTTAGTATTTTCTTAGCAAAGGATAATGTAAAAGAAAGTTTCTCAAGTCTCTATAATTCTTTTGTAGTTAACTGGGTTGGTACTTCTACATCATTTACAACAATCAATTCTCTTGGATTAATAAACACACAAGAAGCTACAACTTCTGTTGCTAGTGCTTCTGTAAGCAGTTCTTCTAACATTAGTCCACAAAATAATGAAATAGGTAAAGGTATTAAAACTAAGAGTGTTGGAGATAGTTTAGTTTCTACATCACTTTCATTCTTTGCTAGAAGTGTTCCTGTAAAATTTGTTATTAGGAGAATGAAACCTAATACTAAAATTTACACATTCCTAGAAGGTAGAAATGTTGGTCGTTGGATTAATCCAGATCTTAGATTTACTGGAATTGCTGGTAATTCACCTTCAGCATTTAATGGTGAAGTAGTTACTGATGAATATGGTAATGCTAGTGGTATTATTATACTACCAGCTGGTCATCCACCACTTGAAAATACTACATGGACTGGTGATGTTAATACAGTTGGATATGATACCAGTGCAGAAGAAGTTTCTGTAACATCTGGAATATTAACATTTAGATTTACATCAAGTGAAACTAACGAAAGTAAGGAATTGGTTGATAGTTATACAGAAGTTAAATATTATGCTACTGGTCTTCTTCCAGAAAATCCAGGAAGCATTGTATCTACAAAACCATCTTACTTCAAATCAAATGAAGGTGTTCAATTAATTGAAAGTAATACTGATAATCCTATAAGACCTAATCCTCTTGCACAAACATTTAAAATAGAAAACTTAGATGGTGGATGTTTTGTAACTGGTGTAGATCTTTACTTTAATAAGAAGAGCACTAATATTCCAGTTAAGACATATATTACTAATGTAGATTCTGAGAAACCAGGTAAGAACATAGTTCCTGGTAGTGAAAAAGTATTATCACCAAATACTTTCCTTAGATGCTTTGCTAGTGGTAATTTATCAGTATATAAAAATGAAAATGTAACTGGTACTTCATCTGCTGCTTCTGGACCTATACTTAAAATATTTGATAAGAACAATGTAGAGTTAGTTGCTACTGCATCTGGTAAGTATAGTCTTACTAATGAGCAAGTATATACAATTGTATTAAGTAATCACAATGGAAGATCATTTAAAGCTAATGAAGATTTAAGTGTTCCTTCTATAACCACAAATAATGCATTAAATGGAACAGATCTTGCTCTATCAATAGCAAAAGATAGTGGTAAGGTTTCTGATATTAAGGTAACTAATACAGGACAAAATTATGACAGTGCTATTTTAACTATTGAAAGTCCTCAACTTCCAGGTGGATCCACTGCAACAGCTTCTATAGAAGTATCTGGTGGAAAAATTTATAATGCTGAGATATCTTTGAATGGTATTGGATATACAGAAGCACCATCAGTTGTTGTTAAAGGTGTTGGTAATGGTGCTGGAGGGTGTGAAATTCAAACTTATATAGAAATAGATACCCCTGCTGTTAGAATGGGTGTAGCAACCGATGCAGGTGAAGTTACAAACTCTACTACACCATCACATTTCGGTTTTGATTATCCAGTATATCTACAAAATGATACTGAATATGCTCTTGTTGTGGAGACAGATTCTACTGATTATCAATTATGGGTTTCTAGATTATCTGAAGTTGATATTGCTACAAGTACGGTCATCACCACTCAACCATCTCTAGGTTCGGTATACCGTTCCCAGAATACCGAAAGTTGGACTGAAGATAATTTTGAAGATCTTAAGTTTAAATTATATCGTGCAGAATTTGATATTACTAGACCAGCTGAATTAGTTCTTAAGAATGAAAGTGTTGGTTATGAACTTTTAGATGCAAATCCAATAGAAACTAATGCAAGTTCTTCTTCTGCTTCAAACTCATTATTATTTAAAAATAATAATGCAATATTAAAAGTTAATCACAGAGATCATGGATTTGAAGATAGTGGAAAATCTTATGTATTCTATAGAACTGCTACAGCAACAGGTGGTATTACTGCATCTACTATTAACAGTAACCTATTCCAAGTAAGTAATTCTGGTGTTGATAGTTATAATGTTACTTCTCCATCTGCTGCAGCTGGAAACTCTCTTGGTGGTGGAAGTATGGTATATGCAAGTCACAATAGAAAATTTGAGACTTTATACCCTCAAATACATTATCTAACATTTACTGGAACAACATTAGATACCAGTGTTAAAACTACAAATGTAGTTCCTGTTGATTCTTCAACATTAAATTACACTTCATATTCACAAACTGAATACGAAAAAACATTCTTGAATGAACCACATTACTTTACAAATCAGAAGATAGTTGCTTCTGATATCAATGAAACCCTTAATACTCTTTCTGGTTCATTAATGTATAAGATGTCTATCTCATCTACTGCGTCTCATTTGAGTCCAATTATTGATCTTTCAAGTGCAACTGTTAAAACAGTTACTAACAGAATAGAAAAAGCACATGGTAATGAAGATAGGTTTGGTAGAAGAGATCAAGTTATTGAATTCTATCCTGTGTATCAATTCCAACTTGCTGGTAATGGTGGAACTGAAATACAAGCTGATCAAACTATAGTAGGAAAAACATCTAAGACTACAGGAACAATTGCTAGAGTTAATGGTAGTGTTGTTTATGTAAGAGTTAAGACTACTCAATTCTTCCAAAAAGGAGAAACAGTTGATTTAGGAAATCAAACACAGTTAGATGCTGTTACAGTTGATTCTAATCCAATACAGGTCTTTACACAAATTGATGATGCTTCTACTGTAGTAGCACGTAATCCAAGTATTATACTTGAAACCTATGATAATGTTATAACTGGTAAGACAACTATATGGAATAGTCAGACTCAAGAACTAACTTTAAGAGCTGATACTAAACCTATTAATGATAACTATACAGATGCCATTAATACAAATGTACTATACAATAGAAATGCAGTTACTGGTGATCAAATTGTTGATATCTTCCGTGTAGGTGACTTTATTAAATATCCAAATCAACCAGATGAAGAAGCTAGTTACTTAGAAGTTGGTAAATTATCTTATACAAATGGTATTGATTTTGTTAAAGAAGATAGATCTAAAAATGGTTCTTCTGTTGCTAAGTATGTAACTAAAGAAATTGTAATTAATAATCCTGCAACATCTATAGATGTTCATCTTACAGCAACTGTTAAAGATGTAGCAGATATACAGGTTCTTTATAAGTTAAAGAAAGCATCTAGTCAAGAAAACTTTGAAGATTTAGATTGGACATTCTTTAATGAAACTGGATTACCAGATGTTCTAGAATTAGCAACTAGTGAAAATAGTATTTCTAGTGTTGTAGAGAAACAATCTGCATATCAAGATCTTAAATATAGTGTTTCTGATCTAGAAGAATTCAGTTCATTTGCTATTAAAGTTGTAATGACTAGTGTAGATCCCGCATTCGTTCCTAAAGTTCAGGATATCAGATCTGTAGCATCTTTCTAGGTCCGCACATGGGTTATTTGAAAGTAGAAGGACATGATGGTCTTGTAAGAGACCAAAAGACAGGTGCTATCATCAATTTGGATGATTCTGCTATACAGGCAAGACGTAAGTCTAAGCACCTAGGTTCCGCATTGGAAGACATAAATATGTTGAAGACTGAAGTCTCTGAAATCAAGTCCTTGCTTAGAGAGTTAATCAAAAATGCCAGCAGTAGCAGTACAAAGAACCGACACCTTTGAGTCACAAAGGGTCAAAATTAATCAGATAGGTCAACAAATCTTCAGTATTACTGAAGGTGGATCCGATTTATCAACAGGAAATTTAAAATTAGGTGATGGAACTATCCAATCTCCATCCCTTGCTTTTGATAATGACAATCTTTTAGGTCTTTATAGACCATCATCTGGTATACTTGGTTTTGTTAGCTCTGGAAAAAGAGTACAAAATCTTTCAAATCTTAAAGTAGAAGTTCTTCAAGATTTTCAATTAACTCAAAATAGACTCCAAACTGCTGGTATATCAATATTAAATCCAGGTTCTGGATATGAACCAGGTGATTATTCTGGTATTGCTCTTACAGGAGGTTCTGGTAGAAGTGGAACTGCTAACATAGGTGTTATTCCATATGCTGGAACAGTTAGTAATCTTGGTTCTGGATATAATCCAGGAACATTTAGTGGTGTTGCATTACAAGGTAGTGCTACTGGTAGTGCAGCAAATGTATCTTTTGAAGTTAATGGTTTATCTACTGGTACTCTTGTTGGAGGTGCTGGTTATGTTGTTTCTACAACTTTCAATAATGTAAACTTAACTAACGTTAGTGGTACTGGATCAGGTGCTATAGCAGATATTATTACAGATGCTGCTGGTGCTGTTATTGAGGTTGTATTTACTGCAGAAGGTAGTGGTTATGTAAATGGTGATGTTTTAAGTGCTAATGCTAACTTTGACGGAGTTGGTTCTGGTGGTGGATTTACATGGACATTAACTTCAGACCCAGGTATTATAACCAATTTAGTATTAGTTCAGTATGGTAATAACTATCAAACTGGAGATGTTCTAACACTACCAACAGCACAGACAGGTATAACTACAACCCTTAGAGGTGCTGTATCTGGATTAGCAACTACATTGTCTACTAGCTCAGCACAAATCACTGTTACTGATACTACAGGCATACTTGCAGGTATGAGTATCAATCAAGGTGGATCTGATACTGGACAACTTGCTTCTGAATCAACTGTTCAATCTGTTGATAGTGGAACTCAACTTACATTATCAGCAATTCCAACAGTTGCTGGTGCTGCGACATTGGATTTCTCATCTATTGGTTCTTTAGATGAATTTGATGTTGCTGATTCTAGTATTATATTTGTAGGTGATATTGTTACGCAAACTGCTGGTAATGGTGTATTAGCAGCAGCATCAACTGTATTAGCTTCTGCTAATAACGTAATTCAAATATCTTCACAACCAACAACAGCAGGTTCTGCAACATTGACTTTTACACCAGCATATGGTGATCCTGCTGATGATTTTGAATATACAGTTGGTAACTTAGGTGTTGTAGATAATATTGCTATAGCAGAAGGTGGTACAGGATATGAAGAAGGAAATACTTTATCAGTAGATCCAGAAGATGTAGTACAACCTATTCAATATAGCGTTATTAAAAAGACTGTACTTGAAGTAACACTTAGTGGAACAGTTGCTGCAAGTTGGGCAGCTGCAGGAGATACTATCACAACAGTACCAACAGAAGGTGCAGCAGTTAGTTTTGATGTTATAAGAGTTGATACTGCTGCTGGAAATATTACTAGATTATTCTTAGATTCTGCACAAGGAGCTGTTTCAGCAACTGATGTTTTTGAAAATGCTGCAACTACACAAGTTACTGTAGCAACTGTTTCTTCAGGTGAAGATAGATTCTTTGTTAATACTGGTGGTGGTCTAGAAATGACACCAGATTTGACATTGTATGCTGGATCAACATATGAGTTTGATGTTTCAGATCCTTCTATGTTAACTGAGACTCTTGCCTTTACTCAATATAGAGATGGTAAGTATTCTCCTAGTTTGATTGAAAATCTTACTGCTACTCTTGATGTAACTACAAATCAAGTAAGTGTAACTAATGCCACAGGAATTCTTGTTGGTATGTTAGTCACCTTTGTTGGTGGAACTGGACAATTGGTAGCAGGAACAACAGTAACTAATGTAGTTGGTAATACTATTACTTTAAGTAGGAATCCATTAACATCTGGATCTACTACTTTATCATTTGCTGGTGTTGAGTATAACACTGGAGTTACTAGAACTACTACTTCATTAACTATTAAAATTGAGACAACGACTCCAACCCTATATTACTATTCACGTGAGAATGTAGACCTTGGTGGTCCTGATAACGCAGAAGCAACAATTACTATAGATCTAAACAACCCTGTAACTTTTGGTTCTGGGTTAAGTGTATCTGTAATTTTAATTGATACTTTTGCTGGTATAACTGGTAATATTTTAACTGGAGAATTTACAGCAGTTACAGTTGATGCAACTGATGGTGAGTTTGATAGTTTATCAGTACAAGGTACATTATCTGCTAACACTATTTCTAGTTTGAATATTGCTGCTGATTCTATAACTTCAGTATCACCAAACCTTGCTCTTAATGCTACAAACATAAATCTTAATTTAACTGGAACAGTTGATATAGGACCAGGTAAACTTTCTATTGATGCAAGTAATGGTAACTTAACAGCAATAGGTATTATAAAAACTTCTGATTCAATAAACGTCAATGATAAACTTACAATAACAAATGCTGTTATTGCAAGTGGTGCCACAACAGATATTGAATTAACACCATCAGTTGGTCAAGATGTAAAAATAAATTCTACAAAATCTTTAATAATTCCTGTTGGAACTGATCTTCAAAGACCTCCAAGTCCAGTAGCTGGTGCTATCAGATTTAACTCATCTACAAGTCAGTATGAAGGATATGCTTCAAATACTTCTTCTTGGTCATCTCTTGGAGGAGTTAGAGACTTAGATGGTAATACTTACATTCTTGCAGAGGAAACAGTTGGTGCAAATGATAATACATTATATTTCTATAATGATTCTCAAAACACTATAAGAATTACACCATTCTATCAAGAATTTGTAAACGTAAAGAAGGTAAGATCTGTAAACGTATCTGCTCCAGCATATACTAATTGGAATCCTAATAGTCCAGTAGCTACAGATGATTATGTAAAATATCTCAACAACTTATTCCTTGTTGTTGCAGGAGGTCAAACTGGAACTGATGCTAACCCTCCTACAGATACTACTGGTAGTGACTTTACAAATGGAACAGCAACTTTAAGATATTCTACTACAGCAGTTGCTCCACTAACTTTTGAAGAGATTGAAGAATTTAGAATAGCACCATTAGGTGGAACTGATTTATCAATCAATGGTGATTTAAGACTTAAAGATAATATTATCACAACTGATGTTAATGACTTAAGTCTATCTCCTCTTCCAGGAAAGAAAGTTGTATGTGATATTAAAACCACTTTGGTAGTTCCAGTTGGTACTACTGCAGAGAGAGGATCACCTGCTCAAGGTTCTGTTAGATTTAACACAACCGATAGTTTATTTGAAGGTTATGATGGAGTTAACTGGGGTTCTCTTGGTGGAGTTAAAGACGTAGATCAGAACACTTACATTATTCCTGAGACTTCACCTGGTGCTAATGAGAACATATTATATTTCTATAATGATGGAAATAACACATTAAGACTTACTACGACACAATTAGAGTTTGACACTGTTGATACTATTGTATCTACAACTTCAGATGAACTTGAAATAACTGCATCATTAATGACATTTGATGCAGCTGCTACAACTCTTGATAATACTTTAGCAGATACTACATTCTTACATTCTGCAAAACAATACTTTGATCTTGGATTATCTTCTGGTTTATATGTTGAACCAGTATTAAGATTAGACAATCAAGGTGATGTTTACTTTAATACTACATTTGGTACTGGAGCATATAATGGTGTTAAAGTATTTGATGGTGAACTTAAAGAGTTTGAACTTGCTGATACTAAAATATTAACAGACAAGTTTAATCTTGTTAAGGGAACAAATAATGTTGGTACATCAGTTATATACAATAACACAAGTGGTCTTGGTGCTAAAACAATTGTTTGTGCAGAGAACCCAACTACAGGAGATAGTGAATTTATTGAATTTGGACTCTTGGATGATGGTACGGATGTTTGGCATACAGAATATGGTAATGTTAGAACAGGACAACAATTGATTGTTCCTACATTTGATATATCTGGAACTAACGATGTTCGTATAACTATTACATTAGGAGATGCAGTTGGGGTAACCCAAACTGTTAAAGTTACAATTACCAACAACATTACTAAGAAGTAAAATGCCTAGAATACTACAAAAACTTGATTCCACTGGAGGTTTTTCTATTGACAAGACTATTGTCGTAGATGAATTAAGGAATGCAAAAGATCTTAACAGTTTAGAAGTTAAGAACATACATTATTCAGATAGTAAAATAACTCAGTATATTTTAAGGGGTATCAATACAGCTGTATTGCAGTTAGATGACGTTGGTACTCAGATTACTCTTGACAGTAATACTATAAATTTTATCACTGGAAACATCATTGCAGTTAATCCATTAGGTATTGTTTATGCAGGTAAAATAGAAAGTTCCGTGCAGTGTGATGCAAATGGAGCAACTAGTGTACTTGCCTCAATGATTACTACAATTAAAGATGATATTCCAGCAGGTCAAACATGGGCAATAGTTCCATTGGGATCTACAAATCGTTTTAGTTATTCTACTACAAGAGCTGGAACAACAAATGTCATTAAATGGATTGTTTCTACTCAAGTTATCAGTATTGCGTGGGCTTAGTGCTAAATATAACTGAGGAATAATTAGGCGGAGCTAAGACGGCACCATGAGTTTTAATATTAATTCTGATAAGGAATTCGTTAGGGGCGGTAAACCAACGTTAATTGGTGACCAAGAACTTACAATTAGAGCAGGAACAGGATCTGCCGAGAAGGAGATCTTTAGAGCTCAATTGGATGAAGCGACTGACTTACCACGTGTTGGTATTAATAGAACTGGTGAACGAGTAAACGTTATAAAAATAACGTCTGGTGGTTCTGGTTATACAACTCCTCCTTCCGTCAATATTACTGCTCCTGATGTATCAGGTGGTATACAAGCATTAGCATCCGCATTTATCTTCAACGGTCAAGTAGTAAACATTGCCGTCAACAATCCAGGTTCTGGATATACTACTGCACCAACTGTATCTATTTCTGGTGGAAATGGTGGTGGTGCAACTGCAACTTCTGAACTTGATACAGTTGATTATGAACTTGACATCAATGGTGCTATTAGAACATCAACATCTATCATTTCAGATACTGCAAGAATTCTGAACCTTGATATTGATAACTTTATTACTCCTGATGCTAATTTTAGAGCACCAAATTTAAAAACATTTGCAAATAATACTGGTACTGCATGGGCTGCTAATGTTATCATTCAGAAAGATAGCTACAGATTTTTCGGTGCTAACTTATATCAATCATTAAACACTGGACAAACTGGATCTTCTGCACCTGTACACGTTGATGGTATTGAATTAAACGGTGAAGTTCAGTTTAAACATATTGGTTTTCGTGCAAATGATGCTTCAGAATTTGGATATGGTACTACTGGAGAATCAGGTATATATCCACGTTCTATAACTCCTCTGTTAGGAGATAGAACAGACAAGATTGCAACTACAGAATACGTCCTTAACCTAGCAACGAATGACGTTGGTGGTCGTATTTACGTTTCAGCACAGATTGGTTCCGACCTTAACGATGGTAGATCTGCTGTAAACCCAGTTAGAAGTATTAAGAAGGCAGCACAATTAGCATGGGAAACTCCTGGAGTTAAAGAAACTATTATCGTATCTGGTGGTGAATACGTAGAAGATAACCCAATATCACTACCTCCTGATGCATCAATCGTTGGTGACAACTTACGTTTGGTAATCATAAGACCAGGTAATCCTGGCAAACACATGGTTAAGTTTGGTGATAAGAACTATGTGATTGGTGTTACTTATCGTGACCAAATTGACTCAGTTGGTGACGCTGTTGCTACTTGGGATTATGCGATGGTATTTGATGACAAGCAAAAAGTTGTCATTGATGTTGAAGCTAATGGAGATGCTGGTGTTAAATTCCCAGTTGGTCACCAAGTTTTTGGACCAGATCAATTCAGAGTAGATTTCCAAGAGAATACTGGAGGGAATGCTCTTCAGATTGGATTAGAAGTTGTTGGTGTTAACACTGGTTCACGAGCAAAAATTATTGATGTTTCATTTACAACTACAGTTGGAGCTGATGCATACCTTACAGGTAAATTAGATGTCACCTTAACAAGTGGTTCTTTCCTAGAAGGTGAGCGTTTTAACTATCTTGTTAGTGGAACAGTAGGTAATTCTATTGCTCTTAACATCACTCAAACAGATGGAGCTAATAAATTCAGAGTAGATTCCGATCCTGATACTCTTATTCCTCCAGGAACATACATTCATTTGAATGATACTGATAATAGTACAATAACTACACCTGGTTTTTATCAAGTAAAAGCAATTGACGATGATTATGAAATTTCTGATGGTTATTGGATAATTGAAGTTGTACCTATTCTTAATGCTAAGACATGGGATAATGCAGTAGTAGAATCTATAAGCATAAGTGGTGCAAATATTGTTGAGCAAAGTGTTGATACAACAAGTCTTAAATCAATTAGAGCAGAAGGTGAAGTTACTGAAGTAGAAGAAGATTATGATACAGCATTTCCTATACAAAGAATAGATTTCTCTCTTCAAGGAGATCCATCTATTACAACTGGTGGATTCCAAGAAGCTCAATTTGGTACGTCTGAAGATAGTGGTGGTATTATCTTCTACACCAATGAATTGGTTGGTAGAAGTAATATTCATAATTTCAGAGAAGGTCAAGAAGTTCTTATTGAAAATCTTCCAACAACATCTCCTGATCTTTCTGCATTAAATGGTAAGCAAAGAATTTATAAAATTTTAGAAGATGCTGATGGTCGTTCTAGAAGATTTGTAATACCTAAAAAATTCCCTGCAATTACTGATGCTAATTTTGATCCAGGTCAATTTGCTACTGTTAAGTCATATTCTAAAGTAGTTACATTATCACTACTAAACTCTCCAAACAAGTTTCCATTATCAACACCAGTAAGTAGAAGATTCCAAGACGCATGTGTTTTATTGCGTAATAACAGAGAGTTTATTGCTGATGAAGTTCTAGGAAGAATTAATGAAGAATTTAAGAGTGATTACTTCCGTGTATGGGATGTATCAGCAAATGATTTTAAAATTTACTTAGGTACTAATGATCATGTTAATACCTATGTTAGTGGTGGTACAGTAAAATTTGGTGGTTCAACTTACAACGTCAGTGATTTCATATATGATTATTCTGTTACTGGTGTTGCAACTGTAACAACATCAGGAACAATTACTGGACTTACAGAAGACAGTGTGGTTCAGTTAGCTGATATCCTTATACAGTGTGCTTCTGGAACAAAGGCATATCCTGCATATAGTGCTCCTACTAGTGGTGCTAATACAGGTGATGATGGAGATAACCAATGTAAGCAAGACGTTGTTCATTTCATCAATGCTCTTGTAAGAGACTTAGAATTTGGAACAAACCATAACGTTATTGAAGGTTCTAAAAAATACATTATTGATGATAAGATTAATTATATTGAAGATGAGATAGTTCAAAATATTCGTGCTATTGAATATACACGTCAGTTATGTATCCTCGCAATGAGGAATTGGAGAACTGGAAATGGAACTACAGGAGATCCAGTTTATGTTCCAAAGTATTCTTCAGTAGATAGATATTTTGATACCACTATTATCAATACAACTGCTGGAAACCCTGTCTGTGCTAATGTAAGAGACGCTATTAATACATTATCATACTTATGGGTTGATGTAATTTCAAACGAGGTTGCAACCGCTTATATTGATGGTGGTTACTTAATTGCTAGAAACGCAGATCTTATTGCTGACCAAGCATATCAAGATACTAAAGCAGCGTTCCCTAACCTAGGACACAATAATATTGAAGAAAGAAAATGTCCTAGAGATATAAAATATACTCTTAAACAGTTACTTAGAGACTTAGTTATTGGTGGAAACCATGGTATTGTTTCTGCTGCAGAAAGTTATTACAGTGGAAATGCATTAACTGGAGTTCCAGTTTCAGAAGTACCTGCAGTTACATATGCATATCAAAGAGCAAAGACATATGCTATTGCTGCATCACGTAACTGGACTAATGGTTCGTATGTAGAGACTACACCAACAGGAGCAGTATACACAGCATCTACTGGTGCTATGGATATTGTTATTCCAGATCCTCTTGTAATGCCTACCACTGGTGATAGAATTGCATTTAAAGAAGGTTCTCTAACATTCAGCTGTACTTATGGTGGTGGTGGTAATGATTCATATCCAAGAGAATCAGATCCATTCTTTGGACGTAGTATTGAAATTACTAATGTTCAATCTTCTGGTGGATCTACAACAATTACTTGTAATGTAGGTGCTGCTGGTGTTGCTTCTGGTGATAGTCATTCATTTGTAAGTGCTACAGCAAGTGGAACGATTTTAGTATACGATCCAGTCGTAACTACATCTCCTATTCCTAAGTTTGAAGATTGGGATATTCCACTTGATAGTTCATCTGCTGCACCTAGTGCCAGATTAACTCCATCAACTGCTTCTTACAACCCTGCTAATGGTGATTTCACCATGACAGTTACTGGTCATAGTGTTACTACATCTAATAGTATAAGACTATCACCAAGATCATTTGCATTTACTTGTGATATGGATGGTAATGCTACAGAGCACTACCTACCACAGTCAGGTCAAACTGCATATGGTAATTCTTTAGCAGTTACTGGTACAACATCAGATACATTTACAGTTAATGTAGGTGCTTCTGATCCTGATCAACAATGGACACCAACTGATGCTAGCTACAATCCTGCAACTGGTGAATTAGAACTTACAGTTGGTGCTGGACATAATATGAGTCCAGGGTTTGGTATCATTATTGATGATAATTCATTGTCATTCAAATGTACAATGGATGGTAATGATTCTACCAAGACTTATCCACGTCCTAATCACGACAGATATTCTGGAAGATCAGTTAATATAACTGCTGTTTCTACAAATACTATTACAGTTAATGTTGGTCAGTCACCTCCTGATAAAACTTTCCAACCTACAGATGCGGTTTATGATCCTGTATCTGGCGATATGGTTGTTACCATTGGTCAACATGGATTAGGTGTTGGTAAGCATATCAAACTTGGAGCTGGTGGATTATCATTCACTTGTGATATGGATGATCATCAAAGTGTTCATTCTTATCCACGTTCAACTGATCCTCAATTTAATAAGTCAGTTGAAATTACTGGTGTTGGTCTTAGTCAACATACAGTTTCAAATGCTGTTTATGATGCAGGTCTTGGTAAGATTACATTAACAGTTACCAACCATCCATTCATTAACGGTGACTTTGTTAAGTTATTAGATAATTCTCTAACATTTAATTGTGCTCTTGACCGTGCTATTGGCAATCACACTTATGTTGGTCCAATTGCTTCAAATATTTACTATACTGGTATAGATGCTGGTGGTGTATTAAAAGATGCAAATCCTGGTACAACTTACAATGCTTTAACTGGTGAGTTAGTTATACAAACTACTGTTGCTGCTGGTAATTTCAGTAATGCTCCTGTATCAACTCCTGCAGTAACTAATGTTGTTTATGATACAACTGTAGGTACATTAACATATACATTTACTAGTGCACATGGATTAACCAATGGACAATGGATTAAAATTCCAGATAATTCATTAACATTCAGTTGTGTATACGGTGGTGGAGTACACAAGTATGTTGGTGGAAGAGTAGAAAATGCAGTTACAATAGGTACTCGTCAGTTTGACGTTACTGATGCAACTTATAATCCTTCTAACGGTGATTTAGTATTAACAATCGGTGCTCATAGTTTTGTTGCTGGTAATGATACAGTAACAATTGGTGTTGATAAATTACCATTTACTTGTGATGCAGATAGTCATTTAACTACTCATTATTATCCACGTTCATCAGATCCATCATATAACCAAGCTCTTGCTATAACTGGTCAAACTACTACTACAGTAACAGTTAATGTTGGTGCTGCTTCTGGTGGTCAAACTAAGACATATCCAAGATCATCTGATCCAGTATCAGGAAGATGGTTAGAAGTTTATGATGTAACTTCTACTGAATTAACTGTTCGTGTTTTAGATGTAACTCCTTCTACTAATACAGACACACATACATTTGTAAGTGCAACTCCTCCTCTAAAACAAGATTATGCTATTAAGTTCCAAGCAGCTAATGTTCTACTCTTCACTTGTGATGCAGATGACAATGCTACAACACATAGTTATCCAAGAGATATTGTTGAACAGAAGACAGTAACAGATGGCGATTACGCACCAGACACTGGTGTGATGACATTGACCATTGCTAATCATGGTTGGAAGAATGGAGATTATATAAAAATTGCAGATGATTCACTATCATTCTCTTGTACCTTTGGTGATCAAAGCACTAAAACATATCCACGTGCTACTGACCCAGTAAGTGGTAAGTGGTTACGTATATGGAATGTAACTACCAATACATTTGATGTACAAGTTCTTGAATCAGTTCCTTCAACAAACCTTGATCCACATACATTCCAAGGTGCAACTGCAAATGGTGTTACATGGAAGAAAGATTATGCATATGATCAAGTCATTCCAGTTGATGCAGTTTCTGGAAATACACTTACAGTCAATGTAAGTGCAGCATCTCCAGGACACACATACCCACGTCCAAACTTTGATTACTCCAGTAATAGATGGTTAGAAATTAGCAATGTTAATGGAAATGATTTTGACATTAATGTTGGTGGATCTTCATACACTGGATCTCATACATTCGTAAGTGCTGCATTAAATGGTCTACAGAGACAGACAGGAACACTTACATTTAATGTTGGTGCTGCTGGTGCTGTAACATCTCATGATGTTAGTGATGCAACTTATGATCCTGTATCTGGTGATTTACAACTTCAGATAGGTGCTCATACTTTATCTAATGGCGAGCATATTAAATTAGAACCTGATTCATTAACATTCAGTTGTAGTGCTGCTATTGGTCAGCATTTATTTGTAAGTACAACAGGATTTGATGATAGTAATGGAAATACTTGGAGTCCAACTGCTGCAACATATACTCCAGCAACAGGAGATTTAGTATTTACAATGGCTGGTCATACAATGACCACTAGTGATACTGTAACTCTTGGTGAAGGATGCTTTACATTTACTTGTGATGCAGATGGACATGCTACTAACCATGCATATCCAAGAACTACTGACCCTGCATACAACACTCCTTTAGCAATTACTAATGTTAATGGAGACTTAGTAACAATTAACGTTGGTGCATCTACATCAACTGAGAGTACATATCCACGTGCTCAAGAAACATTTACTGCAACTACAGGAACTACATACACTCCAGCTACAGGTGTGATGTCAATCACAACTACAGCTCCACATGGATTGAGTAATGGAGACAAGATTAAATTTGATGATCAATCATTAGTATTCAGTTGCACTTATGGTGATGGTAATAATGGTCACTATCCACGTGTAGGTGATCCTCTTTATAATACTTACTTAGCAGTTTCTAATGTAACTACAAATACATTTGAAGTTAATGCTTTACAAGGTACAACACCAACAAATACAGATCCTCATACATTTGTTTCTGCAACTACTAATGGAATTAAGAAAGAAGGAAAAGATTATGTTAGTGGAAAATCACTTCAGATTGTTGCAACCAATAGTACATCTATTACAGTCAATGTAAATGGTGGACAGGGTGCTATCAGTGTTGGTTCTTCACACACATTTGTAAGTGCAACTGGTGGAGCAGTTAAATCAGGTGGTAATTATAATCATAGATTCTCAAGTGCAACTGCAACAGCAATTGGATTCTATCCACAATCTGCACATACATTTGTAACTGCTGCTAACAATTGTGTTAAACATCTTCCACAATCTGCACATACATTCGTAAGAACAGATACAAACTCTGTTCAAGTTTATACTACTGGACAAGCACCTGCATGTGCTAACGTTTCTGGTTCCATTATAACAGAAATGGATCTATTGAATAGTATTTTACAGTATGAAACTAATCCTAGTGGTGGTATAGAACCAGGAGCAACAACTCAAACATATGGAACTTTATATGATACAAATTCTATCATTACATATCCAGATAACTTCATTTATGATCAGAATTTAGTTCGTGTAGCTATTCGTGCTGATTATGATGACTATCCAATCATTGAGGCATCTCCTTATACTCAGAACTCTTCTGTTATATCATTCTTAGGTGGTAGTGGTGCTCTGGTTGATGGATCTAAGGTCAAACAACCTAACTGTCCTTTCCCAGGATTAGAACTTGATGGAACTGCATCCTTCCCTAATCAGGGTAAATCAATGGTTGCATCTGCATTCACGATTGTATCCTTTGGTGGTACTGGATATAAGATTATAGAAGATGGTTATGTACAGTTAGTTTCTGTGTTCGTTATCTTCTGTGCAGATGGTGTTCTAGCAGAGAGTGGTGGTTATGCTTCTATTACTAACTCTGCTACTAACTTTGGTATTTACGCTTTAAGAGGTAGAGGATTTAGAGACGAACCATATAGTTTTGATAAGGGTATTATTACTAACGTTTCTTCTACTCCTACAGGAAGAACTATTCTTACAGTTGGTGGATTAGGAAGAGAACCTCTAGAGCATTATGTTGTTAAGATTAATGGATTCTCTAATGTTAATGCTGATATTGAATTCTTTGTAGATACTGTTTCTGCTGTTACAGTTGGTCCTCCTTTCTCTGCTCAATTAACACTTGATAATGGAACTGGTGATCCTCTTGATGTTAAGAACGATACTACAGGTCAAGCTGTATCTGCATCAACATTAGTTGGAGAAGCAATTGATTTACACAGACCATCTATTGTTAACTCCTCATCACACACTTGGGAATTTGCTGGATCAGGTACTAACTACCTAGCACTACCTGAGAACGGTGGTACTAAGACAGAGGCATATGAACAGGTTTCTCAAGAATATGGTCGTGTATATGTTTCTGGTACTGACGAACTTGGTGACTTTAAGGTTGGTACATTTGCTAGAATTGAAAACAGAACTGGTGCTATTACCTTTACTGGTACGGTTACAATTTCTGAAGTTGAATTCTTGAAGTTGAAAGGTGGTGACGTTGTTGTTACTGGATTTGATAATTCAAATACATTGGGTGGTGCTAACGCTACTGACTCTAAACTACCTACTCAGAAAGCAGTTAGAGATTATATTACAAATAACTTAGGTCCTTACATAAACAAACCATACTCTACTAACGCTGTTCCTAGAGCACTGGTTGAATTGACAGACTCTGGTAAGATCTCTATTGATCAGATTCCAGCTCTAAGACCATTTGAAGTCTTTACTGTTGCCAACCAAGCAGCAAGATTATCATTGGAAGGTGCTCTTGCTGGTGATATTTGTATCCAACAAGATACTTCAACATCGTTCATCTTGAACAATGATTTAGATAGTCAATTCTTAGCATTCCTTGTAGACACAACATTACAGTTTACTATTGGAGATATATTTGATGGTAGTGTAAGTCAAGGACGTTTACAGGCAACTGAATATAGACAAGGTGTTGTTTATCAACTTAACGTTACAAATGGTGGTTCTGGTTATTCTGCAGCACCAACTGTTACTATTACAGGTGGTGCACCACAAGCTGGATCAGTTGAGTGTAAAGCAACTTCAGTTATTGCTAATGGAGAAGTTGTTGCGTTAGAAATTATAGTCTTTAACGGATATAAAGGTGGTAAAGGATATACTACACAACCAACTGTTACCATTGCTGCACCTGCTGGATCAGGAACACAAGCACAAGGTACTGCTTTAATTGAAAGTAGATTATATGGTGATATTGTTAATAAGATTAAATTAGAAGATACTGATTTCTTTGACAGTAGTGACATTCCTGCAGTAACTATTGATATTACTAGAGTTGTTAATACTTCTGCTAGTGATGCTAATAACTGGGTATCTCTATCATCCAACCAGATTGCTGCTGGTGATATTGTATCTGGTACAATTGAAACTGATAGACTTGCTGCTGGTGGTGCTGCTAACTCATTCACATACTTAAGAGGTGACCAGAACTGGGCACTTGCAGTTCAATCTGTTAAGGGTGCAGAGAGGAGATACTTTGCTAAGTTAACTTCTGCATGTAATAGTGGATCAAGCGAAATGGTATTCGCTACACTACAAGATGCTTTAATTGGTCATGAAGTAAAGAATCTTATTTCAGGTATTCAACCTAATACAAATATCACTGGTGTATTAACTACTGGTGGTTCAACAAGTATATCTCTTAATAATCCAGTCACACAGACAATTCCATCTGGATCTATTATTGAATTTGAACGTGGTGAATCTCCAATAACATTTGAATCAACTTACACTCAAGGTAACTTTGTTGATGATGTAATTATTTCAAATGGTGGTACTGGATTTACCAATGGTCAATTCTTTGATCAATCAGTTTCTGGTGGTGCTGGTACTGGATTAAAAGCTAACATAACTGTTTCTGGTGGATCTGTTACTGAAGTTGTTGTTACTGATGGTGGTTCTGGATATAGTGCTGACTTTACAATAACTATTGCTCCAACAGATATTGGTGGTGGTTCTGGATTAGTATTACTTGCTAAGATTAGTACAGTTAACAGACAGTATGCAAACGTTTCTCTTGACGTTCAAAGGGTATCTGATCTAACTATATCTTCAGATCTATATGGTACTATTGGTGTTGCTAGATTTAAGAAATCTCAGTTTAACATTGGTGTATCAGGTAATGGTTCAGTTGATCTTAATGTTGGTGCTGATAGTGGACTAGATGCTGACTTGTTAGATGGACAGCAAGGTGAATACTATACTAATGCTTCTAACCTATTCTCTGGAACTATTCCATCGGATAGGATGTCAGGTTCTTATAACATAAGTGTTTCTGGTTCATCTGGTAATACATTAAGACTAGCAACTGGTACTAACAACCCAACTTCTAACCCATCTCCTGATAACTTCGTTGGTGGTATTGTTTCTAACACTATTAACAATAACGCTAACCTATTAAGTGATGGTGGAACCAAGAATATGGTTCTTACTTTAAGATCTGGTGGTACAAGTTTTGATGCATCATTTGGTGGTGTAAGACAACTTGCATTCACAGATAATGATAACATGTGGATCCGTGGTTCTGGAACTGGTGTTACATCATTTGGATCATGGGCTAAGGTCTGGTCATCAATTAATGATGGTGCAGGATCTGGAATGGATGCTGACAAATTAGATAACAAACAAGGAACTTGGTATCAGAACGCACTTAATATTAATGATGGTACAATATCTGATAATAGATTACCTAGATTTATTAGTGCTACCGTATTCAGAGATGATTTAACTATTAAATCATATAATGGAGATCCTAAGTATCGCATTTATGTTTCTGGAGAGATATTAAATACAACTCCATTTACACCAGGTACTAATGTAAACCTCTATAACGCTGTTGGTCAGGGTACAGGTACTATTGCTATTGATAACATCGTTGTTAACGATGACACTCAAGATAACTTTAATGACTACACAATCATTATTGGTAGATTAACTACTGGTAACTTTGTTGGAGCAGTAACTATTGGTACTGCAAGTAACAGAAAAGAATTTGATGATTTCACTATTGAAGATGGAAACACAATTCAAGTAGCTAAACTTGAAAGTGATGGTGGAACTGCTAACCTTAGACTTGGTAGAAAAGATGGAACTACATCATCTCCAGGAGTATATTTCAACAGTTCTCAACTTACTGCAAATTACAATGCTGCTATTGTTGCAACTGGTGGTAATGCAACAGATGCATCTGGTAGTTTAAACTTCCTTGCTCTTGATTCTGATGCTGTTAACATTAACGGTAACGTAATCTGGAACGCAGGTAATATTACATTCCAATCTTCTAATGTAGCAAACACTGCTGTTAAGAGAGATGCTAGTGGTAACTTCTCTGCTGGTACAATAACTGCAAACTTAACAGGTTCTGCATCACTTAACGTACTGAAAGCTGGAGATACCATGACTGGTTCTCTTACTTTAACTGGTGCGTCATCTAACCTTGTTATTTCTGGTACATCTGGACTTACTGGAAAAGTAACATTATCAGATGATCTTCAAGTTGATACTGATACATTCTATGTTGATGTTTCTGCAGAGAAAGTTGGTATCAATGCAGGTTCTACACCAGACTATAACTTAGATATTCGTGGTACTAGTGGTTTATTCCTTGGATCTGCTACTAATGCTGCTGAAGGTTCAAGAATTACATTCTCAGATAATGTTTCTAGTGGTGGTAGTGGATCACAAGTTTATGGTCAGTATGGTTATCTTATATACAAACATTCTGATTCAACTACTCCTGCAACTGAGTACGGTTCTTGGTTCCACTTTGATAGTAGTGAAGAATTAGTATTAAAAGTTACTGGTGATATTCTTGCATCTAGAAAGTTAGGTGTTAATATTGACCGTGAACCAGATTACACACTTGAAGTTGATGGTGATGCATTAATTAATTCTACACTTAATATAGATAATGCTAATGATAATGGTGGTGCTAAGATTCACTTCCGTGGTGCTTCTAGTTACAGAAACTTCCAAGTTGGTAACCAGTTAGTTGCTAACCATTTATTCACTATCCAAGCATCTACTAACAACGGTGGAACAACTTGGAACTCTACACCAGCATTTACAATTGATGGTAGCACAAACAGAGTTGCTATCAACACAACTGCTACATCAGGTGTTGATCCAGACGATGGTACTACTAACAGAAATTATCAACTAAATATTGAAGGAGATGTTAACTTCAACGGAGGAATATTCCAGAATAATTCTCCATTCGTTACTTCTAGATGGACAGCTGCTCCAAATGGTAATGACATTTATAGAGCATCTAAGGTTGGTATTAACTTTAGTTCTAATACCGATCCTACAGAAGCTTTAGATGTTGAAGGTAACATAGATGTTACTGGTACATTGAAGGCAAATGGACAAGCACAGTGGTTAGACTCTTATGGTGTAATCAAACTAAGTCTATCTGTAATTAACGAGAATGTAACTATACCATCTGGAACAAATGGATCATCTATCGGACCAATAACTGTTGGTTCTAATTACACAGTTCATGTCCAAAGTGGTGCAAACTGGATTATTACTTAAAATAAAATGTCAACAACTAGTTCTTTAAATATTAGTATCTTCAAAAACGAAGGTAATTCCAATGCTATGACATTTGGATCTGGAGGTTCTATTACTTTCAATGGAAGTTTCGGACCTAATGCATATGCTTTTAATACTTGGGAAGATGCCAATGCTCGTCCAACTACTGGTTTAACCATTGGTGGTATGGGATATAATTTAAAATCAAATGCTATTGAGGTATACGCAGGTGTTGATGCTGAAGGCAATCCTTTATGGGCGGTCTTTGGTGGCACATTAATGGATGCCAATGATCTTGGTAATACTCCCTAAATATAATTACGACAAGTAAAAGTTATGAGCACTATTAAGGTAAATAGATTAGCTAATACCAGTAACGAAACTGTTATGGAGATTGGAGCTGATGGAATTAATCCAGTGTTTCCTGCTTCATATAATCCAGGTGGATTTCCTTTACCAACATGGGCTGATAATGCTGCGAGACCTGCAACTCCACTTGTAAATACTGCTGGATATAATATTGATAAAAAAAGAATTGAATTTTATGCTGGAAAGGATAGTCAAACTAATAAAGATCAATGGTATAGATATAACACTAATGTATCTATGGGTGGCGTTAACACATACAATGATATGGTTAACTTGAATAATGTTTTGGGAAATTATTCTTATAGTAATGTTAGTAATGTAAGGACAGAATTTGAAAACCAAGGTTATGTTTTAGTTTCAACTCCTTGTTATGGAGGAATGGCAGAATCAATGAATGGTACATCATCTAACATTACATCTAGAGGATATTTTAAATATAATGAATGGGATAGTGGTACTCAAATAAGATTGTCTGATGGGTTTAGCAATAACACTTTAAATGGATATCCACATTTTATATTTGCTGGATATGATGGAGGTACCTATAGAGGTATAGCTGCCATGATGTATAGAGATTATAGTTCACCAACTGCACTAAGGAATTTCTTCTACCCTAACCAAAATAGAAACCTATATAATTTTGTATTAAATGCAGATGGATCTACCAGAGAAGATACTGGTGGAAATACTAGTACAATTTATTCTGATAACCAAAATCCCAATAGTAATGGATATTATCAAACTAGTAGATTTGCTCAGGATGATGGTTCATGGGGATTCCGTATTGGATATAATAGACTAGATGGTAACGGTGGTGGATATTTGAATGATAGTTCAAGCAACTCATATGGTTGTGAGAATAGAAACTCTGGTGACACTTGTTGTCCTCAAATGTTCTGGGGTCCAAATTCAAATACTGGTACGTCAAATTACACATTTTTCTTCGCTGTAAAATATAATTAACCATGTCATACGTAAGAGCAAATACATTACAAGCATTAAATGGAAATACATTATTTTCCATTAGTGGTAATACTGTTAATTTTCCAAAAGGATATACCCCAAGTAGTTTAGTTATTCCTACATGGACAACTTCTGGTAGACCTAACAGTCCAGCTATTGGTTATATTGGATATAATACCGAGACAGTTACTTTAGAAGTATATTACGGAATTGATTCATTTGATAATAGTGATATATGGGCAAAATGTGATGGTAATTTATCTGGTGGTGGCGGTACTGGTAGTGTAATGGAGAGTTTAAATTCTGCCTTATCATCTTATAATTACAATGATGTTTCTTCAATTAGAACAGTATTTGAATCTGAAGGATATGTACTTATTTCAACTCCTTGTTATAATGGAATGGCAGAGAACCAAAGTGGTACATCATCTGCAATTACATCTAGAGGATATTTTAAATATACTGAATGGGATAGTGGTAATAATATAGAACTAACTAATGGTATGCCTAACTCAACTATGGATGGTTATCCATATATGTTGTTTGCTGGATATGATGGTAGTAATTACAGAGGAATTGCATGTAGCATTTATAGAGATTATAGTTCTCCAACTCCATTAAAGAGTTTCTTCTACCCTAACCAAGATAGAAATTTATATTGTTACGTATTAAATGCAGATGGATCTACTGTAGAAGATGTTAGTGGTGGTACCTCTACGTATTATTCTGATAACCAAAATCCCAATAGTAATGGATATTATCAAACTAGTAGATTTGCTCAGGATGACGGATGTTGGGGATTTAGAATTGGTACCCAAAGACTAGATGGTAACGGTGGTCCTTACTTAACTCAGGATAGTTCAAAATCATATGGTTGTGAGAATAGAAACTCTGGTGACTCATGTTGTCCTGAGATGTTCTGGGGTCCAAGTTCAAATACCAGCACTACAAACTACACATTTTTCTTCGCTGTAAAGTACGTATAAATATTAATACACATCATCATTTTTGATTATGACTATGGATCCGACTGAGCTCAAGAAAAATTTTGAAGAGCAAATCGCAAAAACTGATACTCAAATTATTGAGTTAGAAAAGAATTTAGAAAAAGCAAAAGAATATAAGACTAAACTATTAGGTGGTTTAGAAACTATTGGTCTTTTAACAGATGAGCAACCTCCTGCAGAAGCACCAGGTACTCCAGCGAGTGTAGAACCTACTGAATAATAATTCCTAAATAGGTAGGAAGGGATTATTGTGAGTAATGGCGGTACCAGCATCTAAAACAGATCTTATTACATATTGTAAGAGAAATCTTGGTGAACCTGTTTTGCAGGTAAACATTGATGATGAACAAGTTAATAACGTTATTGATGATACGTTTCAGTTCTTTCAGGAGAATTGTTATAATGGTATGGAGCGTTGTTATCTTGTTCATGAGATGACTGATGACGACAAAACTCGTCTTGCAGCAACTGTAACTACCTCTAAAGTTGAGGGAGCAGTAACTACAAATTGGCAGGAAGCTACAAATTATATACCTATACCAGCTCATGTAACTGGTATTAGTAAGGTGTTTGGAATGGTAGGTAACTCTATTCGTTCTAACTTATTTGGTATTGAGTATAGAATATTCTTAAATGATTTGTATGCCTTTGGTTCCCTTGATATCTTAAACTACTATATGACCAAGCAATATCTAGAGACTCTAGATATGGTTTTAAACAATGGTTCATTCCAGCAGTTTAGATATACTCAGCGTCGTGATCGTTTGTACTTAGATATTGATAAAGACTTTCTTCAAACAGGACAGAACTTATTAATAGAAGCACATCGTTTAATAGATCCAACAGAAGCTACAGAAATGTACAATGATAGATTTGTTAAATTATATGCAACTTCCCTTATGAAAAAACAATGGGGGCAGAATTTGATTAAGTATAATGATGTCAAATTACCAGGTGGTGTTTCACTGAATGGTAGACAGATATATGAAGATGCTGTATCTGAGATTAGAATGATAGAGGGTGAGGTACTCTCTAAATATGCAATTCCACCAATGGATATGATCGGATAAAATGCCTACCAGTAATTATTTTCCAACTTATTATCAAGGACATTCTGGTGAACAAGGTCTAGTACAGGATCTTGTTGATGAGCAGATTAAATTGTTTGGCTCGGATGTATATTACATTCCTAGAATAGTTTTACAGGATAGTACACTAGACGAAGTTAGATACTCTAAGTATCAAGAACAATTTCAAATAGAAATGTTACTCCAAAACGTAATGGGTTTTGGTGATAACGCAGAATTTATTAGTAAGTTTGGTTTAAGAATTACAGACGAAATTATTTTTCGTGTGTCTACAAGAAGATGGGATGAAGAAGTAGCTGAGCATAGTCCTACTCTTACTGTTGAAAGTAGACCCAATGAAGGTGATCTCTTATATTTTCCATTAACACAAGACATTTATGAGATTAAATTTGTTGGTAAGGAAGAACCATTTTTCCAATTTGGTAAGATTCAATTTTATGCTATTACTGCTGAAATCTATGAGGTTGGTCAAGACGACTTTGACACTGGTATTGCAGAGATTGATGCAGTTGAACAACTATTTGATAATGCTATTAAGCTTGTCATGGATCCAGGTGGCACAGGAGACTTCACTGTTGGTGAAGAAGTTGTTGGTGATGAGTTCCTTGCTAAAGGAACAGCTATTATTAGCGGTGATGCAGTAGATTCTATTACTATAACTGACGGTGGTCTGCATTACAAATCTGCTTTACCACCATCAGTTACATTCACAGGAGGAGGTGGAACAGGTGCTACAGCAACAGCGACAGTCTCTAGTGCGGGTCTTGTTACTGGTATTAATATTACTGCAGGTGGGTCTGGGTACACTTCTGCTCCTACGGTCACTATTGATTATTCACCCAAGGATAATAGAGCTGAAGTCAAGTCTTGGGATGCAGCAACTAGAGAACTCCAAGTAATTAATCGTACTGGTACCTTTACAACTGCTGAAGTTATTAAGGGTCAGACTTCTGGTGCTCTCTGGTCTCCAGAATCCTTTGATACTCTAAATAATTCCAACAGCAGCTACGATCAAAATAGAGCGATTGAAGACGATGCTGATAATATAGTGGATTGGTCAGAAGGCAATCCATTTGGTGAGTTTGGTAATTTTACAGGTAGTATCTAATGTTAGGTTCACATTTTTATAATCAAATTGTTCGTAAGAACATTGTTGCTTTTGGAACACTCTTCAATAATGTAATACTGAAGAGTACAGATCCAAGCACTGGTGATGTCTTAGAGGAATTAAAAGTTCCTTTGGCGTATGGACCGAAACAAAAATTCCTTGTAAGATTGGAAGAGAATGCTTCTAGTAGAAAGGTTGCAATTACTTTACCTCGTCTCTACTTTGAGATGACTAGTATTGATTACGATCCTACTCGTAAGACTTCTCCCATTCAAAAGTATAAGACAATAATTGATGGTAATGGTGGTGAAGTGAGAGTGCAGTATGTTCCTGTACCTTATAACTTATCATTTGAACTTGGTGTTATTGCTAAGTCACAAGATGATGCATTACAAATTACTGAACAGATATTACCATACTTTCAACCATCTTTCTCTATAACTCTCAACATGATTCCAGACATGAATGAGAAGAAAGATATTGCTGTTGTATTAAATAATGTTTCCTATGAAGATGCTTGGGATGATAGTTTTTATGAACGTAGGTATATCGTATATACTTTGAACTTTACTATGAAGTCATATCTATACGGTCCTTACAATACTGCAGACGTTATTAAGAAAGCAATCATTCATGAGACACTTGGTGATCTTGCAGTTAATCGTAGAACTATTACTAGAACATATACACCTAAAGCAAAAACTGATATCAACACTGATGGTCAGATAGATGCAGCAGATGATGTGTTAGTAGATTCTGGAGATGATTTTGGATTTAATGAAGGAGTGGAATTCTTATGAACCTAGAAGAAAATATGGAAGATCTTCTTGACATTGATGTTAGTAAACCTCCAGTAGCTACTGTAAAGAAAGGCAAAGATGTCACAGAAGATAGAGAAGAAGATTATGAATATACTAGAGGAGAACTCTACAACCTTATCTCTAAGGGTCAGGAGGCGGTTAACGGTGCTTTAGAGGTTGCACAGGAGTCAGGGCATCCAAGAGCATATGAAGTTGCTACAAACGCCATGAAGCAGGTAGCAGACATGACTGACAAACTTGCTGACCTACATAAGAAGATGAAGGATCTAGATGAAGAGAAGAAAGGTCCAAGTAAGGTCACTAACAATGCTATGTTTGTAGGTTCTACAGCAGAGCTTCAGAAAATGTTAAAACAAATGGGAGGAGGAAAAAGATAATGGCATATGTAAAACACGACAAAAATAATAGTGCTGCAGATCCTCAACCAGGAAGCAGTACAGTTAATCAATTCTCAGGTAATGAGGGATGGGCAACTAAGACATATAAGAATTGGAATGGAGATTATCAAGCTCGTAATAATGATAATTCCGCAAGAACACCTGGTACCTTTCAAGCAAGAAATAATGACAACAGCACTAGGACTCCAGCAGCATATCAGAGACACGATAAAGATAATAATGCTGTAAGTGCATAAATAATATCACTTAGACCTACAACTTGCTGTGAGATTTAGGCAGGGCGGTTATAAGTGAAGCATTTTCAACCACAATGGATATCAATAAGGAACTATCAGAAGTTCAAAAAAAGATAGACGACATTAAAAAAACTCAGGAAAATATCCAGAGACTTCAAGACTTACAAGACAAGCAGAACAAAAGCAGAGGACTAAGACCATTTAGTCATAGCTATGAAATGATTTGAAAACCTAACAAAAGAATAAAATAGTTGTAACATACGTAGAATCACCTATAATTAATTAGTGATTTGCAATTGTAGCAATGAGGTTATCAGAATCTGACGTATTTCGTCTTAAGAGAGCATGTCGTTTGACAATGGAAGCATCTGGTTCAGAGTATATCTGGGATCAGTATGAAAAATTAATTGGTAAATTAGAAGAAATGTGCGATCAAGGTTATTGTTCTGTAACTGCACCTGTTAATAATATTAAAGAATAGTATGCCAGTATACCAAGATTATGAGATTCGTATTAACCTAAACGAACTCATTGAAAAGAGAATTCCCTGTTGTGATTTACTACATCCTGATCATTGTTTAACCGAGAAACAGGTTGCTGAAATTGCACATGATATTCGTATGGATTTAGATCTACATGATCTATTCCATCAGGTAGATAAACATATCATGAATTATATTGATGCTGCAGGTATTGATAATAAAGATCACTGGGTAGAACCTCATCTTCCAGACTTAGATGATAAAGCTGTTTTAGACGAAGTTGGAATTGATTTTGAATAAAACACATTAAGTATTTGTTACTACAAAAATTCACTAAATAAATTTATAACTGGGATTGAAAAATCATGCCCCAAGTCCATTATACCGTCGGGTATCATGATGCTCAACAGCATCACTACGAAATATGTGAGTACGCTTCAGACTCATACTCAGCAATAGAACACGCAAAAGAGGATGTTCCTTATTTAAGGGAGCATCCTCATTCTATTGATAGGTGTACTAACGAAACAGGTCTAGACTATATACTAGGATTATGAAACACGAAATAATGTGGTGGATGTCTAGGTTAACTATAATGTTAACTTCCTTATTTCTCTCTTTCACTTTAGCAGCTAGTGCTTGGGCTGCAGAGATACAAATGGGTTACGATGGTAACTTAGTTTTTGAACCAAGTGAACTTACAGTTAATGCTGGTGAAACAGTAACCTTTGTTAATAACGCATTACCTCCTCACAACATCATAGTAGATGGTAGAGCAGATCTATCAAGAGAGTCATTGATGTTTTCTCCTGGTGAGACACAAGAAATTACTTTTGCTGATGCAGGAGATTTTAATTTTAAGTGTGCACCTCATGAAGGAGCTGGTATGAAGGGTGTTATTCATGTTAAATAGATAACATTAACTTGTAAAAATTAAATGGCTTCTATTACATTAAAAACACCTGATGGTTCAACTGAAACATTTGAGTGTGACGAAGAAACCTCTATATTAGATGCGTTAGAGGAAGCAGGATTGGATCACCCTTCATCTTGTAGGGCAGGTTCTTGTTCTTCATGTGCTATGAAATTAGAAGAAGGAACTGTTGATCAAGAGGATCAATTCTTTTTAGATGATGATCAGTTAGAACAAGGTTATGTCCTTACTTGTGTTGCTAAACCAACTAGTGATACAGTAACATTGTTAACTGAACAAGAAGAGAATTTATATTGATGAAGGGTTACACTAAGGAGGACATCAAAAGAATACTAGGATCATCATGGCCAACTATGCCTGAAGATCATGAGACTGGTAATCAAATGAGAAGACGAAAGGGTAATGAGATGAGAGCAGGGTTGAGACCCTATCCAAAGTATCCATCAAAGGAGTCAAGGATGGCAGACACCTCAGGTAAGTTTGATGAGAATGGACAATACATATATCCAGAAGGATCTGGATTTAAGTACAAACAGTGGTTGTTAGATCATCCTGACTCAGCCGAAGCAGCGTCCAGTACAAAGGTATCATAATGGAATTAACAGAAGAGAATGTACTTACAGTGCTAGAGGAACTTGTTCCCTATATTGAAGCAGATGGTGGATACCTACAGCTATATGATATAGAGGATGGATATGTCAAGGTAAAACTTGGCGGTGCATGTGAAACATGTGCTATGAGTACCATGACATTGAAGCAGGGTATAGAAAGAAAACTAATGGAAGAGATTCCAGATGTTAAAGGTGTTGTACAGGTATTATAATGGTTGTCTGGAGTGTAATCTGGATGCTTGCAATCCTTCTGATAATGGTAACTTGGTACATATACTATATACTAAAGATGAGCTTTGCGGAGATGAATAATGGGAGCGATGAAACCCCCAAGCAGGAAGAGTTGTTACAACTTCCGAGTAACGGAGATTAACCGTGTTCTTGACGGCGATACTATTGATGTCACCATTGATCTTGGGTTTGACTTATTCAAGAAAGAAAGAGTTAGAGTTGCAGGAGTTGATACGCCAGAGAAGAGAACAAGAAACCTTGAGGAGAAGGCACTGGGAATAGATGCTACCAATTGGTTGAAACAAAAATTAGAAGATACTATTGCAGGTGATGGAGATGAACTCACTGTTAGAACAGAACTTGTGGGTGGGACTGGGAAGTATGGCAGGCTTCTTGGTTGGCTCTATATTAATGAGGATACTGTTTCATTAAATGAACAGATGATCACAGAAGGGTATGCTCACGCTTATGATGGTGGTACCAAGGATATGAACCTTGAAAAACTACGTGAGATTCGTAGATCATTCGGAACATTAGAAGAATAACAATGACTAAAGAAATTACAATTAATGCACCTGAAGGTGCTAAGATAGAAGGGTTACAAATTGAGCAGGTTATATCTCAACCAGCAGATATAGAAGTAGGTATCGTTAAGGTTGGTGATGCGTCTGTATTGACTTGGACTAATGCTAGTATTGTAGTGGTACTTATTGCTGCTGTAGTTATTGGTAAAAAACTTATTCTAAAATAATAAAATGAGAGAACAACTAATCAAAGCACTACTTGCACATGCTCAAGGAGACATCCAAAAGCATGTAGCAAATGTAGAGGTTTATCTAACTAACCCTGCTGGTATTGGAGAACACTCCAATATAGTAGAGGCAATAGAAGAAGAACTAAATATGATTGCTAAGTATGAGGATCAAATTGAAGTGATTAATAAGTATATCAAAAAACGTGTTGCTTTATAATGGCTGCTGGTACTGAGGTATATCTTGGTAACCCCAACCTGAAGAAGGCTGGTACTGAGATACAATTTACAAAGAAACAAGTAGAAGAGTGGATCAAGTGTAAACAGGATCCACTCTACTTTGCATTGAATTATATTAAAATCATCTCTCTTGATGAGGGTCTAGTACCTTTTTCCATGTATGATTTCCAAAAGGAGATCATGATGGATTTTCATAACAACAGGTTTAACATTGCAAAACTTCCTAGACAGACTGGTAAGAGCACCACTGTGGTCGCCTATCTTCTTCATTACGCTATCTTTAATGATAGTGTCAATATTGGTATTCTTGCAAACAAGGCATCTACTGCAAGGGAACTCTTAGGTAGATTACAATTAGCATACGAGAACTTACCTAAGTGGATGCAACATGGTATACTCGTATGGAACAAAGGTAATGTGGAGTTAGAAAATGGATCAAAGATACTGGCTGCTTCTACGTCTGCAAGTGCTGTCCGA
>VTLG01003980.1_pt1 | contig 58433 bp, 84 predicted proteins | sample 4694571 | NCBI WGS metagenome assembly VTLG01 (sample SAMN12604809, study PRJNA352737) | marine metagenome | biome: ENVO:00000447; feature: ENVO:00000209|ENVO:00000569|ENVO:01000036; material: ENVO:00002151; isolation source: viral sequences binned using virsorter ...
TCTTCAAACCTAGTCTTCGCATTCTTATAACCACGCACTGCCATATCCTCTGGGGAATAGACATCGACTGCCTTGCTGTTGCTGTCCACTTCACCCATCAATTGGAATACGGAAGAGTGTGCTTCATCAAGGAGAGTTGATGCGTCATCATTAACCTCAAACGCTGTGTTCATAATGCCCTGCATCTTATCTATAAACTTACGCTTGATAGCTAATGCTCTTACCTTACGACAATGAAATGCTATTGCCGTTGCTGTTGGTGTGTAATCTTCCAAGGTTGAAAGCTTGTATATACCACCAACATCATCAAACTTATTTTGATTCTTCAACTCATCAGCCAATGTAATCATGTCGATGGGTTGATCCTTGCGTTTTAATTTAATCATCGCTTTATAAATTATTCTTATTTCATGAGAAAATAAATCTTCAGGATCAATCAATGACATCGCTTCGTGTATTCTATCTGGCTCTCGGAATATAGAACCGATGATAGACGCTTCAGATTCATTGGAGAATGGGGCCATCTTTATATCACTCATCCAACATCTCCTTTCTATACTTGGCTAACCTTAGTTCCTCCTTCTGCTGTTGTACTCTCTTGACAGCAGACAGAGAACCGAAGTTAGCACTCCTTGTGTTGTTCAATCGCATGGTTTGTATTGCATCAAACCATTTAATTAAACCCGGTATGTTCTTGGCATTCTGCAACCAAGGATCATTACAAGCCAGAAGATACCTGAAGTTCTCAATCAAGTTATCGTATCCAACGGCTGTTGTGAGAGCCTTGATGTTTCTGCCCTGTTCTTGGTAAGCCTTGTTGCTGTGCGGTACACCGAAGTGTTCCATGTATACAGTTTTCAAGTCACCAATTATTTCTGCTACTGTTTTAGTCGCCATCCATTCCTCCTTCGTAGAAGTTCAGGTATCGTTGTCCAAACCTCATCATGCTCATGTCTATGTACTTTTTATTTAATTCTATTCCCATCACCTTCCTTCCATGTTTGACAGCCACCACTCCTGTAGTACCAGAACCCCAGAAAGGATCAAGCACGGTGTCACCTACCTTGCTACCTGCAAGGATACAAAACTCTGGTAGTTCTGGAGGGAATACTGCGAAGTGTGCTTCGTCATATCCTTTGAGATTAATATTCCAGACATCCCTCTTGTTTCTGAACTCATCTGGACGTTCACCTCTCTTGTCACCTGCATATGCGGCAGGTTCTTGCAATGCTTTGTAGTCAAAGTAATACTTGTTACTCTTTGATAATAAAAAGATATACTCATGTGACTTGGTGCATCTATCCTTGACAGGTTCTGGCATAGCGTTAGGCTTGTTCCATATGATGTCCTGCCTCAGATACCAACCATCATTCCTCAATGCCAATGCCAACAGCCAAGGTATGCCGATCATATCCTTTGGCTTAACACCTTGCACCTTGTTGTTGATAGCTGTTGACTGCCCAGTTCTACCTTCAGCATACTTTGGATCAAGGTATTCATTCTTATGTCCAGTACCACAATAGGTATCACCAATGTTTAACCACAACGTGCCATCTTTCTTGAGGACTCTTCTAACTTCTCGGAATATATTGACCATGTTATCTATATATTCTTCTGGTGTTTCCTCAAGACCTAACTGTTTATCAATCCTATTAGCCCCACACTTTCTACATATTGTTTTGTAGATAGCATCACCAACCATAGGATTATTCTTGTGTCCTGTTATGGTATGCTCACTTCTCTTTGAGTCCCTGACATGGGTACAATGCTTGAGTCCACCAACCCATCTGCCAGTACCATAGTCACGCAACCCCCAGTAAGGTGGAGATGTAACACAAGTTTGTATCTGTTCATCTTGTATCTTCTTCAAACCATTCATCGCATCTTCATGTATGACGAATGGGAAATCATAATCACAGTCTATTGGTACATCTGCTCTTCCCATAGTCACCCCCTATTCATTGAATACAATTTTAATTGAGGTCTATCTTCTACAAGCATCTGTAAATACTGATGCATCTTCCTTCTCTTCTCTGGGTTCATCCTGTTGTATGTCTCTGTTACCTCTGGCAACTTATGATTCGCCAACCGTTGCACCCAATCATAAGGCACACCCTTATCAATCAAGCGAGTAATAAATGTACGCTTGAATGAATGCACATCAGTCTGCATTATCTCTGGGTACTGTTCAGCAACACGAATCCTAGCTACCCTGTAAGCATAGCAATTAATATTATCTACAGGGTTGCCATCCTCATCCAAGAATACATGGTCATCAATGCACCTTGTAGTCCACTTTCTTTTGAGAACCAAGTCAACGGCTATGTCATTAAGTACGATGTATGCATAGTCCTCGTTCATGTACTCTTCGGATTTCATAAAAGACTTGGGGACTTTAAAGTAATAGATGTCATCTTCCTTGTTGAGAAACTTCCATTGAAGATTACATACTACTGATTCACGCTGCCCAGTATTGATACTGAACAATGCCATGTCCCTCAAGTAACTGGGCAGGTTGTTTAACAGGGTAACTTGCCAGTTATACTCCAAGTGTTTCTTTTTCTGCGGAGCTTTCAAGCTATAGAATACAGCTTCATCTTCATCTACCAACCTGATGGGTGTCCAGTAATCCAACAAGCCATACTCTTTTACTGCCTTGTTACCTATCAGGTTAAGAAATGCCAACTCTTTATTGATAGTGGTAACAGATATACCAGAGTCAGCACGATCCTGAATGTACTTGTTGAGAACATGGAGTTCACAATCTCTTACTTGCTTCGGCCTCATACCGATGTCATTCATTTTCATGCTACCGATATAAGGCTCAAGCTTCCTTGCGTACTCCTCGTCCTTGTTCTTGGTTTTCTTTGTGATTAAATTGAGGTGGACATCAGCAACCTCGGTCATGGTTGCTTGTTTCCTATCGCCATCTCTTTCATTGTATTCCAGTTCGCTTATAATATGAGCCATAGCTAACTGGGCTTGTCCTTTGTTGCGTGTACCTGTAGTTATCCTTCTCCTTTGTCCTTTGTAAACCCCGACAACTTGCCAATTGGGACTACCTTTTCTCCGTGCGAGTCTGAGCGTACAGGTATGCACTGTTTACCTCCTTTCATTTGTGTTGAAACATATTCATCACAGAAAGCAACAAGATCATTGTATTCATATACAATACAACGTGAAGAAAGAATGATCGGTTCAAGATGTTGCTTAATATGATTAAGGAAAAATGATCTGCTCACACCAAAGAGGTTATGAGCCTGTGCCTGTCGTATCCATAGTGGTTTTATCTTCTGCTTCAATGTTATGCTCCTTAGTAAATAATGCGTTGTTTGTTTCGCTTGCCTGTTTCTCTTGCACCTTCCTTGTTTTCCAATGCATTTGTTTTTTCCTGTGCGTATTACCTTTCAGAGTTTCATCTGAATGTTTGTTCATTTCTTCTTGGGTGTATTCTCTTATCAGATTTCCATGCTTGTCATACACTTTTACTGGGTACATGTTGTCCTCCACCTAAGGTTAAACATATGACGAGGGAGGTGAAAGGGAGGAGACAATCCCCCCTCGCCACATGAAATTGATGGGTAGCTTGCTCTCATTGTCCACTTTTTTCATGCTATGTCCGGGCCGTGGAGTTGACTTCAGGATATGTTTGAAGCATGAGAGCCGAGTAAGTGTCCGCTACCCCAAGGGATACACTATAAGGTAGGCCCGTTGTTAGATTGCTATGCCATCACCATAATCATCAGATACAGGAACACCACCTTCAATTGGATCAGACCCACCTGAGTCACCACCTTCCCAACGCTCAAGCTTTTTGAACTGAGCTTTCTTCAGGTCAAGCATCATCTTGATTGTTACCTTACCAGAATTTCTATCCTTCATAGGTTCTGGTACATAGGTGGTAACAAAGACTCGTCCAGTAGAACCAGACGCAACCTGTATCCCTTCGTTTTTTATGAAGTCAGTAACATTTCTTCCTTCACAATCTTCAAGGACAGGTTGCATGGAAACAGTATTGCCATTCTTCTGGAAGGCAGCGTTACATCTTGCGGTTAATACATAGTTGCCATCATCATCCTTCCAGTAAGGCGGTTTGGAATCCTTGAACTTTCCTTTGTATTCATCTTGGGCGAGGTTCCAAGCACCATCAATCTGTTCCTTAAACTCAGAGTCCTCAAATGTTGAAGGTTCAAAGGTTACCTTGACACTATACCTAGCGTTAACATCAGTTAATTCCGCAGGTATACTGCCACCCTGTCCATCTCTTGCAGAGTTGCTCCACTTGCTAGGCTTGTCCAACCAAGGATAGTTGAACGTGCCAATCGGTGTTGCGTATCTTACTTTTTTCTTCGTAGACATTGAATGCTCCTATTCATTTAGTTAAAAGTTTTCTGACTCCCTTGGAATCAGATTTGAATGTGGCGATTTCATCGCCTTGATGATCCACCAATGTTTCATTCTCTTTCATATGATGGATAATTCTATTGGCATACTTCAGCTTTTCATCAGTCAACTTCTTGATGCCAGACTTGACCGTGTTCAAACGCTTCACAGCCTTGTTGATTCCCTTCGTTGAAACAATGAGTTCATCTTCCGAACCAGAGAAATCTTCCCTGAGTTTTAAATTGGTAGCCACAGTACCACCAACTTCTGGTTCGATGCCACGCTGTATGCAATCCCACATGTGGTACTCCTTTTCAAGGAGAGCATCCAGTTCCATTGATGAGAAATCAAATGAGTGTACCTCCAAAGACGGTGGATAAGGTAGAAACAATACAGCTAGGTCTACCTTGTGAAGACCAAGCACCAGACAATAGTGTTTGATCTGAGAACGATAGTTCAATGGGATGTCACCACTACCATCCTTACCCCACTTGTTACGACTGTAAGCTGTCTTGCATTCCAGTATCTTTTTCTCACCAACAACCATACGGTCAACATGCGAACCAATGAATGGCTTGCCATCGTATAAATATTTCTTGTTCCATATGGTACGGTTACATCTGCGTACTCTCTTCTTCTTACGCTTGCAGTATCCTCGTGCCACATAATCTTCAAGCTCATGACCTAACTCAAGATGTACCGCAGGAGTAAGAACATCAGACCATTCACCACGCTTGGTCTTGTAAAGCCAGAACGCATCATGATAATTATTCGTTTCATCTGCCATTGAAGCATCTGTCCCGAACAACCCTTGCCTCCTGTCTTCAAGCTGTTGTTTAGTTAAGCTCATAAGGTTTTCCTTTATGTCATATTGACATATGTGAATAGGTAAGTCAACAGAAAAGGGGAGGTTGCCCTCCCCAATCCTATCAATTTAGATGCGAAGTATCAGACTTAACATAATGATTCGCACCTACTCGGCAGAGCTTTTTGAATTGAGATGAGGTCAGTGATTTCATCTTATTATATTCGCCATCCCACGATTCACCACTGACATCAACGTCCACATCTCCCATAGATAGAAGAGTCTCGGCTACAATTTTGTTGAACTCATCTCGTGTCATAATTACGCCGCCACCGCTATAGGCTTCCACTCTTCAGGCGTGAGGTCAACGATCTTACCACCCAACTCTTCAAGATCGGAGGCTCTGTCATACGAATCTACATCCTGACTGTATGACGTAACAGCCTGAACCAAACCATACTGACTCAGGTCAGCACCCTCAATCAACTTACGAAGGATACCTTCCTGTTCCCCTTGAAGTAAGCCACTGCTGTTGCCGAGAACTTCAACAGCCTTGACAGGATTACCTTCAAGCTTACGGTTTGTAGTGTCACGAAGCTTATTAACATTAAACTCAAACCTTTTCTCATCGAATGCCGCCTTCACAACATCACGAGCCTTCAACATGAACGCCTTGTCATCAGCCCTCAATGTTTCATCCGATAAGATACTGTATGTTGAGTCATTAACATTAGCCCTAGTGCCAATGTGTCGCTTACCAAACCTAGCTTCGTTGATCTTCAGACCATTCAAACAACTCAACCGATGAATGAATGGGGCGGCTTCAAACTCACCGCATCCAATCTCCGAGTTACTAATCCAAAGACCTGCCTCAACGATGTCACCAACCTTTACTTCACTGGTCAAGCTGTGCATCACACACTTGATGTAAAGTTTCTTCTCTGTTACCTCACAAGAAGCAACCTCAAGGCCGTTGACTTGCTGTTCAAGAAGGAACGGCAGAATGTCTTCAGCTATATTGACATTATCAATACGCTGATATCTATTAGACATTATACCACGCACCTTACCAAACAGAGTACGCACCATCAGGTCTTTCGGCTCCTTATGCAACCAATGGTTGGCATTAGTAGCCAGTAAATCAGGTGCATCCACTAGCATCTTGTCAAAATACTTAGCAGGTATACCAAACTTAGCACCCAACTGCCGTGATGCGTGTTGCGACATAGGCATATCAATCTTCTCTCCATCAGCACCTTGCATGGAAACTTTCAAAGCACCATTAGCTTCGATGCTCATGAGTTGAGAGGGAGATACATAATCCTTCTTGTTATCTGCCTCGTGTTGTATTGCCTTCGCCAACTCTACGATGTCAGTCTTTCCTTGTTTCATTGTGTATCCTTTCGTTAGAGTTATATGATATCCAACCAATCAAGTACCCATGTTACTACTACACTGATTACTACCCATGAAATAAATATAGTTAAGTACAAGCCTTTAACCACCTCCTTCCATTAAGCGTTAACTTTATAAGTCTTCTCTACTACACCTAGTGTTTCATCACCACGAGAATGAGGCTTAATCCATATAGGTTTGTCATGACCCTTCAAGAATCTAGGATGACCACACACCATATGCCACCTGTTCTTGTGGCTACCAACACTGCCACCAATACCACCTGCCTTGATAACTTGTTTGTGTATACCAAGCACCTTGTAATCATAGAGAGGTTTGAGTCCTCGCTTGGCTCTCTTCTTATTCAACTTCAGTGGTGCATGGATAGTCTCCACTCCAATGTTTCTTGTGTTGGCATAGACGCAGAACTCAAGGGCAATCTGCATAAGCCTGCCATAGAATCCCTTGAAGTGAGTGTTCTCCTCACTATTCACATCTAAGCTTTCCACAGGAGCAGTCTCTTTATCCATAGTAAATATTTCAAAATCAATTTCGTTTAAATCTTTATCACCCCATGTCTTTATATCTCTTTCACTTATCATGGCAGCAAACTTTGACATAGACCACGAGTCACATTTGCTATCATGGTTAGGGTATCCCTGTACATGACCATGATATTGTACTGGAGCCAGTTGAAACCCAAGGTCTTCGCCATCATTAGAACGTAAGGCTAGTATGGTTGGGATAACATGTGCATCATCCTCACTATTTATCCAACAGGTCAATGGTACTTCTAATGCAATGCAAGTATAAGGCAACCTGATTAATTCTATGTACTGACTAGGGTCTTTAATCGCTATGCCTGTTTCACCTTCAGGTGGCAGTATATACTTGACACCCACTTCGATGTTACCCTTGACTACATTAGCCATCTTCTTTGCATGGTCATTCTTGGCAGACACCCAACCTTCATGGTCAGTATAATCAAGAAACTTCCGTGAATAATTGTAAGGTTGTATCATGAGTACCTCCTCTTAGTAACACACGATGCTATAGTTTGTTTCAGCCCACAACTTAGCACCACATGACAGTGGTTTATCAGGCCCATATATAAATGTAACTGGCCCTTCGCATCTTACATTGTGTGCGTAATGCACCACCCTCCCACGCCCATACCTGACACTGATGGGCGGTTCATTCTTGCCATCCTTGTTATCCCTGATGATATGACTGTTAACATGGATGTGTAATGGTGCTTTCTTTGGTGCTATAACAGTCAGCTTGTTCTTCTTATCATGATGTATTGTCATCCTTATTCTCCTTTCCATACCTTGGTTTCCATCCTGCCTTCACTCCCTTGTAGGATGGTGGAGGTTCAGTGCCTACCTCTGCATAGAAATCCAACCCACTGATTTCATCCATGCCCATGTCAAGCATACCGTCACGAGTCATGGATGCTATCTTCATAGGATCAGTCTCGTCATCATCTATCGTGAACCATGTGAATAACTTTACATAATGTTTAGGCATTATGATTCTCCTCTCACGTTGTCTTCACCGTTAACAAAGCTATCCTTCCCTTCAGTCCATTCATCTTTAGTAATCTCTGCATTAAATACATCGTTGAATATTTCATCAACAATCTCAGCAAATCTACCCTGTTCGTAGTGCTTGATACCTACCTCGCTGACTAGCTGTTTGAAATGCAACGCCCTCTGGTATACCACCTCTGATTTAGTTACCATCACACACCTCTCTTAAAGTTTATAATATCCATTAATCTTTCGATGCCTTCAATGACAGGCTCCCAATTCTTATACTTACTTTCTTCTCTTTCTTTTGTCAGCAATCCTGCACAATAGTTCTCCAATGATTCCTTTTGTTCTTTTAAATCACTGTGCCGTTCATACAATTCCCAGTATCTAGCCTTGTATTCACGGTCATACGCATACAGGTCAGCAGACTTGGCATCTTCCCACTTCAAGTTACCACCCCATCCAAACTTCTTGCCTTCGACAGGTTGTCTTGCTCTCCACCTTAACTCCTGTCTTGGGTTAGGACTGTGATACTTACGCAACTCCCACATCAAGTCTACTGGTACATTCTTTAGTACCGAACTTAACTTCATAGGTTTAGCCATCACTACCCCCTTTCTCCACCGCATAGAGGACACGGTCTGAGTTCATAATGTTCCATAGATTTGGCAACCTGTCTTGCAGTTGCAAACTTTGGAATAACTTTGTCAAGTACCCTAATGTGTGCATCATAGCCACCATCATCATCGCCATGTTCTTTCATTGCCTGTCTAATATCACTACGCAAACGCTCCAATGAAGTGGCTATGAACAATGATTCACCATGTGTTACATCAATCTGTTTGTCTGGCATCCTCATCACTTACCTCCTTAATATTTACTATAGGGTGACATGTATCTACTCGCAATCCATAAGCCAATATAGAATACAGTCATGGCTATGACCGAGTAGCCTGAGAATATCAACGCAAACTCCCACCATTCAGGTAGGTTGGTGACGTAATACACTACTGAATCCTTGCCATCTGTTTTGTGTGCCATGATAGTTAACTTGCTATCATTCATCATTACCTCCTTATGGGTCAATGGTTTTGCCAACAGATCGGTGGCTGTTTACTATACGATACATCTCTTCCCTTAAATAATTCTCCAAGTCTCGTACTACCTTGGATGATACCCTCGTGAACATACCTCTCCTGTGCCGCTGAGATAAGGCTAGTAATTCTTTCTTTACTTGTGCCTTATTCAATACACTTGCCATCATCTGTCTCCTTTCTTGGATGCTAATGCCTTGGCTACTGCCTTCTTAACCTTTGCCTTACACTTTTCCCTGTCTTCCTTGTCTCTCTTCTTATTCCATGCTTGAGTACGCTTGGCTTGCTGTGTTGCCTGTGAAGGTGTGCTTAACTCAGCATAACCTTTCACACCTATATTTCTTAGGTGTGATTCAATGATCTGCTCACCTCTGCGTGTGATGTCATACTGTTCCTCATTATCTGCTGTATTAACTACAACATCCATGTCACAGTTAATGTAGCCACTCAACGTAACAATCTTTTTCTTATTAGCCATCACTTGTCTCCTTATTTTTTTGTATTTTTAATTAATTCTTTAACAGTTTCATTTGCTACATATTGAAGGACAATTGATTTTATTAAACGAAAAGAGTCCTTGATATCTTCATACTCTGCGGCAGAACAATGTTCAAAGGCATCATCTTCCATCTGTCCTAATTTATCTGTAACTATTTTGTCCAATACATTTAACGCAGACTCATACCTTTCTTCACCTTCTATATAAATTGTCATTGGTTCTCCTTTCTTATACTAACTCATTGGTTTCATTGAATACTTCTTCACGCATCTGGTCTACTGATATACCGTAGTCCTTCAGCACCTTTGCTACTACTTCTGGGTACTCATATGCAAAGTCAAGCAATGTAGTAGGCTTATACATTGTGTCATCATAGTTACCAGACGAATCGTACAGCACAGAGTACGAAGTCTTCGCATTGTACCAATGATCCTCTGGGTCTATGTCCCCTGCCTTTCTATCGTAGACTAGCTTGGAATAATCCAGAGCAATCAACTTGGTACGCATGTTCTGTAAGAATGCCATGTCTAGTATCTCTTTATCAGAGTGGGCATTCTCATACCCGACAGACAGGTTAGTACACTCACCTACTATGTCCGTATAGTTTGCCGAGTCAGTAAACAATCCCTTCTCTGACAGTTTGAACTTCATATCCAACGCATCAGCCAATGACTGAGCGAAGACATCACTGCAACATCTTGTACCCTGATGTGTGATAACATCACGAGTACCCTTTCTATCCAATGCGATTACACACTTGATGTTCTTCAACAGATCAGGTGTCTGCCGTGCTATGAATGAAGAACCTCTACCTCCTACCTCTTCAGCACGGTGGAAAACGTACAGACCTTCTTTGCCTGAACGAATCAACTCCAACATGAGCCATACTCCTGCTGTATCATCAGCACCAAGACAATTAGAGTTCTTGTCATTAACACCTATGTACTGCCCTTTAACCCTGACCTCCTGATAGCCACTCGTCATGTGTACTGTATCCGTATGACATGACCACATTACTTCAGGATCATCACCTATCACCTTGATTAGATTGCCTGCTTCATCATCAAATACCTTTACAGGTTCGATATACTGCTCAATAAATATCTCATCCTGTTTGGAATAAGCAGGGCGTTTATGCTTTAACATCCCTGTTAATTCATTAATCATATGTCCTCTCTTTCTAGCTCTTCATCGTCACAACAATCACAGTGTGCGACAGTCAGCTTGACTTCTGTTAGTTCAACTACTTGACCACATGATTTGACATGGTAGCCGTTGTCCTGACAGCATGAGTCACAGATTGGACTACCCTTATAATCTCCTACAATATTCTCGCTACGAGTAGAGGTACTACACTGTTCACAATAACCTGACTCGTTCTCCTCACAATACCCGCACCACATATCACCATCTACTTCATTGCTATTATCACGGTGACATGATTCCTCACAGTTATCACATCGAAAGTAATATTCATCATAACAATCCATACATACATCAGCATCTTCAGCGTCTACCCAGATACGATCCATGTCATCTTCATAGTATTCCTCATCACATATGGAGCAGTGGAACTGTTCACTATTCCTAGATGCCAGACCGTTAGTGTTGCCTGCCTTGTACTCACCGCCTTCCCCTACAATAACAAGGTATTTTCTACCAAGATAATCAGGAGCGTTAACTCCATCAAGTCCATTAGGTATGTCAAAGTAAGGAAGAATAGTGGAGGCATTCTTTGTCTTCAGATGCAACACCCTAGCACCATTGAATTTACCGCTCTTGTAGCCCAATGATGTTAGCCCACCATCTAGCTTTGTTTCCCAACCATACTGACCCTTCAATGCATGACTCCTAATTTTCTTGTCAGGCCATACGAGTTCACGAGCTTTAACAATCATCTCGTGGCTACTCTTATCTATCAGGTGTGCAATAGCCAAGTCACCATAGCCGTATACTTCAGTAGGATGGACAGGACTACTTGATAGGAGTTCAGCTTTATGGCTCATGCAAGATGAACAGCCTGCCATCTTCTTCTGCAATGCAGAAGTAGCACCATCAAACTCCTTTGGTCTGTTGCTATGCTCGTAGACCCAACGGATATGGTCTTGGTTGTATGCAAGCAACACATCAACCTTAAGCATTTGAAACTCAAGCTTGTTAGCTAACTGATCTGCATACTTGTCCACCTCTGCATCGGTCATCTCATCTACATCCTTCCATATACTGCCGAAGAATTGAACGAGATACCTGCGTGGCTTGGTTGCTGTCTGGACATCAGCCAAACCTCTGCGTTCATCAGGTGTGTATGCTACGAGACACTTAGAGTTACCGTTATCATCCACTATCTCGCTGACATGAGCGAAATGTTTCATGTAATGATCGGAACCTACATACCAATCCTCATTAGCCCAAGGCAACTTGGTGTAGATACCTTCACGGAATCTTAGTGACTCACGATCAGCAACAGCTTGCCATGTTTGTACTGGTTCACGTTCTATATTAGGCATGTCATTACCTTTCGTTAGGTTAATAATGTACTGCGGTTATCCTTCTCTTATATCGTGGATTAATCTTTCCCAGTAGATCAACAGTAAGCCGAGGTCTACCAAGATGAAGCCATATTGCTTGGTATACATCCACATTGACAGCCATCCTATGTTGGCAGTCACAGCCATGATAGAACCAAGCTTTCTACCCTGACCGAACAGCCTTATAGCTACCAATGTCCATAGGCTTAATGCTACTTCAATGTATATCATTTAGTTAGTATATCTTCTGGCGGTATTACCCCATCACTAAAAACAAAGCTGTGTACGTCCTTCTTGAGAAGGAGGATATATTTTTTACTCAATTCTTTGGACAATTCATACACCTCTCTGTCTGTCAAGCCAGTAAGACTGTGATTACGACTGCCCGACTCTTCAAGAATCATACTTATTACCATGAGCCAGTTCTTTGACATGTGAGTCATGCCTTCAACATGTGTCATGTTAACACCTCCGAATAGTTTATAATATCACAGGATATATTATGAGTCAACTCTCGTGTACAAACTGACTGATAAAAGCTTCCAACTTTTTCTCCCAATCATACTGCATTTCATAATCAAACTTCTTTGTAGCCAAGTCACGCTTGAGTTGGACTACAAACTGGTTCAAGTATCCACCCTCTACCATGTAGAGCTTGTCATCATCGAACATCTTCGTAGCTAATACTCCGTAATCATATGGATTATCTGCCATCACTTACTCCTTTCTTTATAGGATTAATGATTCATCATGCTTCCAATCATGCTTTGCATCTGTTAATTGTTGTCCTTCTAATCTACTCTTCTTATCTTGATACTCTTTTTCTTTTCTCTCAAGCATCTCAATTTCCTTCTGCTTCTTAGCTTCATACTCTGCGATAGCATATGTCTTGCATTCTCGTAACGAGATACCTAACTTTACTATCGCTCCAGTTATCATGGATCGTACATCTTCCGAGTCCCACTTCGTGGGCTTGTCGTATGTCCAGTATATGTATGCCATCTCTCTATTTAATCCGACATGTCCACCTGTACTAGCCATACTTCGGAAGCTCTTGGTAAGAATAACCTTCCCATCAACAGTTGGCTGATGCTCTACCAATTCATCACCCTCTTGCTCTGGTGGTATGAATAGGTATGCATCTGGCTCATATCTGTCAATGAGATAATAGTCATGGTCGTAAATGCCAACATAAGTAGTCAGCTTTACAGCACCATTCTTTAATGACCTCATGACATTGGTTATATGACAAGTAACTCCGACATCACCATCAGGTGAATAATATCCTGACCTGAGATGACATCCTTCCAACTCCTTGGAGTAGTCATAATCCCATGAGTTTATACTTGGGTTCATAATATACAACGATGTATCCATTACTTTCTCCTTCGATCCAGTACATCTGCTATGAATGATACGAGTATGAATAGTCCTACGAATGTGACACCGACTACCCAACCCACGAATAACTCTGGTGCTAATGTCATATCTCCTCCAATTTTAATAGATTAGAGATAACTTCTTTTGGTGCATTGAACAACCTACGCATGAACAACTTGGGCGGTGTATCCAACTCAGTCAAGTCCTGTCTCTCTGGCATCTCAAGATCAAGAAGACCAGACCTTTCATTCCATTTAATCTGTTTGTCTACTGGCATCATTGTACTATCTCCTTTCTTATTAAATGTTTAACATACCTACGGTTAGACCTACTAATCAACTGCTTGACATACCTCTTTGACTTACGCTGTGTTCTAGCATCAGCCAAACTATACATTAAACCACTATGCGAACTGCTTACTGGTTTAGCCATACTTACTCCTTTCTACGTTCACCTTGTCTGCGATTGCTAAGAGCATACTTACGATTAAACTTATCAATCATCTTAGACCCTGTTGAATAGGGATTAGCGACATAGTGGCTTCGTTTCCTACGTTCAATACATTCTCTACGATCTTCAGCTAGTAAGAACACAATACCCTCTATATTATTAAGGTTAATATTTAGTTAACTGGCACGGCTGTACTCGGTCTGCATTATACTGCACCGCTATCACTCTTCATGGTATCAACTGTTGATCTTGCAACGGTGTCATGTCCAACAACCTCAACCTAATAATGCCAGTTAACATAGACAACCTACTATACCATCACCTCTTACTTCTACTTGCGGTAGAACTTCCCATTGATTTCTACAAGCTCTACCTTGTGGTTGTTCTTATCTACCCATACATATTCACCATTAATCTTTTTGCCACTATGCTTTTGTAGCACGTTGACTAGGCTACCATTCTCAAACAAATGAGACTTACGCCAAGCCTTATTGCTTACTGGTATTCTATTCATTTCTATTTCACCTCCAATCATTCTAATTGTTAATAATTCTATTCACTTTAGGAATAGGCTAAAATCACTATCAAAATCAGCGTAAAATTTAGACAAAAAAAGGGGGGGGCTTTCGCCCCCCACTTCCCTACGCACCAAATGATCGTAGTGCTTCCGTTGTCTTGTTCGGCATTGGATTGACAACCTTGAGATGTTTCCCTGCCCTAGAGGCAGTATGCCCACTTAACAACCCTTTGATAGATGCGTCAACTCTTTCAGCATCTTCCAACGTGCAAGGGTAGGCTTTGTAGATGTTATCAATAGTCTTGCGTAGTCTAATGAGAGCATCATTCACCAATCGGAGCTTTACAGTTCCCATGAATTGACCAATCACTTTGTTCAATTCAAGGTCAACTTCATTAGCATCAATAGCCTTGATATGCTTGTTTATGTTGACCATAAGCACGTCTTTATCTTTAGTACCTTGTGATTCAAAAAACTTGTCAATTAAACTTAATACTGGTTTAAAGATGTTCATTGTAATACCTCAATAGAATGTTGTACTGCTTGGAACATAGAAGAACGTGATTGCCCTTCTAATAGGATATGTAAACATCAGATAAGTTGTTGTAAACAGGCTAGTTGCGTCACATAACAGTCACAGACGGCTTTAAAGCCTTATTTTGCAATGTCTCAATGGGTTTATAGACCCCCCTACCCCCCAAGTAGGAGTCCCACGCTGTGCGTGTATGCTCTATAGGTTTGGGTTGTCTAAGAGATATTTTTTGCATTTTTTCAAAATTGAGTTTTGCGTGGGGTATGCGAGTTCACATAGAGTTCACAGGGGGAAATCTTTTTTTTATAAAACTATTGACAATATATTATTCTATCTTTAAAGTTAGAACATTAGCCTACCACTTACATGAACGGAGTGCGGCGAACATACTTCCCTTCCCAATCACAAGGAGTTTAGGGGGTAAGAGCTACTGGTGATGAGCCAAGCTAAACCTGTTGCGGAGTAGAAGCGAAAGTGCCGACAATCCCCGACAGGCTTGCAGATGGAGTCCTTCGGGGGATAGCCGTTGCTAAAAAGATAAACCCGTAAGTGTGGCACTTGTTTGTCTAAAAGAGTTAGCTTCCCCTTCGGGGAGAGTGCTTCGGGTCTAAAGACCTGACCCTCGCACTAGTATGGTATTGTTTTTAGAACAGGTAGATTTCCTACTACTGATAAATTCTCTCCACCTTAAACCACCGTTTTTGGTTTTTGTTTTTAAGGGGACAATATGTTAGAAGCAATGCTTGCTATAATAATTAGTGCAATATTTTTTTGGTGGCTATATAAATGATTAAACTAATAGCATTGACAGGAGCAGCTAAATCTGGTAAGTCTACTGTTGCCAAGTATTTAAGTAAAGGGACTGACTCAAGGTATGGGACACATGTCCCTTTTGCTAGGGCTAGGTTTAGTGGTACTTTAAAGAAGATGCTCATGCAGATACCCGATGTCACAGAAGACATGATAGAGGGTAGTCTTAAAGAGGAACCACAGGAGATATTTGGGGGTAGAACTCCGAGAGAAGTAATGCAGACCTTGGGTACTGAATGGGGGCGAGACTCTGTTTATTCCAAGATATGGTTAGATGCTTGGGAAAGGTCTGTGCGTGACTTGACTTATGTTGTAGTAGAGGATTTAAGATACCTCAACGAAGCTGAACTGATAAAGGACAGGGGCGGTAAAATCTGGAGAATTAGAAGACCAGATTATTTCTTCGGTCATAGTCATATTTCTGAGACTGAGATGGAAGGCATTGAGCCAGACCTTGTTATTAGGAACAGTGGTTCGGTAGAAGAACTACACGCTATGATCGACAGGATACTGGAACCTTGGTCAGGCGAAGACATAGGGCCTCGTTATGAAGGCAGAGAAACTGGTCATAGAAAATGAATATGTTGTAAGATTATTGTCTGACCTGTTGCAGACTAACAGGCAAATGCTTGCTGCACAGGTTGAGTCTCAAAAGACAATAGCTGAAATTGTATTTGCTCTGCGTGAACTCACGGAAAGCATCCAAGAGATTGCGTACAAGATGCCTTATTTTGAATGAGTATTTGTAGAAGAATAAGACTGCGTCTGTCCGTTTATTTTTACTTGTGGTGCTTCTCATGGAAAGTGTCTCGTTTCAGGAGGACATTGAAAAGTTTTGTGCAAGATGCAAAACGCTTGTTCCGATAGGAAATTTCCACAAGGATAGTGGAAACAGGGATGGGCTTAAGTATGCTTGCAAAGACTGTTGCCATATAGTTGATAAAAGGCGTTATAGGGAACAGAAAAAGATTTCAGAAGAGAAGGGGATATGCCGTACTTATAGCTGCAACAATATCCCGAATAAAGGCAGTCGTACATGTGAAGTCCATTTTTATTACAAGATTGCTTCTAACACGTTGAAAAGCGTGGCATTTTGGCAGGATATCAGGGCAATTGCCGAGAGGCAGAACTACATATGTCCTTTAACTGGTGATACCTTGGTGGCAGGTGTCAACATGAGTCTTGACCATATCAAACCTACCAGTAAGTATCCTGAGTTATTAACTGATTTAAAGAATTTACAGTGGCTGTCGAAGTGGGCTAATTGGGCCAAGGGTAGCTTGAGTCAGGAAGAATTTATCTCTAACTGTCTTAAGGTAACCAACAGGTTCAATTGAAAAAAATAATCGTAAAAATCAGGAGGGTTGTCCATAGGAAGGGAGACCCATACTTTTTTGTACTCTGGAATTTTTTTGTGAATGGGAAGAAATACAACGAACATGGAACTAATTTTCCGTTTAGTATGTCATGAGAATACCAAGGTTAAAAAAAGGTGGGATGTATTATGTTGAGTGGGATGATACACTTATAAGGAATGATTGGGCAGATGACGATACGGATGATTTTCTCAAAGACACACCGACTGTCAGGTTCATGGGGTGGTATATGAAACGTGATAAGGAGTCACTTGTATTCGTAATGCATTGTGATATACCGCCCGGTAAAGTGGTGGGTGAACGGATAAAAGTTCCGAAAGCAATGATTAAATCTATTAGAAATCTGTCCTTCACTGGTTGACAGATTTAAGTTGCTTGACAAATGCTCTAAACTATGCTTTTTACTATCATATGAGTATAAATTTTGATAAGCTAATCAACAAGTTAAAATCTTTAATGAGTGATTACTTCAATGGGAGTATCACCATACACTTCTCGGAAGGTAATTTGATGAAGGTGGAGATTAAGGAAGTCACGAGAAACTTATAGATTTTAGCCTACCTAAGAAATAGACGGCTGATATGCAAGACGTTATGTCTTTGCGTGTCAGCTTTTTTTTTGGAGAAAACGAATGGTAAGAATGTTGAAAGATAAAGAAGGAAAAACCATGACATGGAAAGGCCATGCTTTCGTGAAGGATGCGGACGAAAAGAAAAAGAAGCCAAAGACTCCTAAAAAGAAGCCAAAGACTCCTCCTAAAAAGAAAAAGAAAAAAGGCTATTAAATGGTAGAGCTTTCTAAAAACCAGATATCTGGTGGTACGCCAGTACGAGGTGAACTTGAGGAACGTAAGGAAACATCGAACCAGATGTCTCCTTCTCCTACCAAGCTTGCCAGTGGTGACAAGATTAAAAGACCCCCAGAAGCTGACTTTGAACCGCCAATTGACAAGAGGGTTGACATAGCCCACTTGTTGAATTTTCTGCAGGAGTCTGTCCAAAGCTCTGTGGATTCTAGGAGTGATTGGCAACAGGGTCTTGAGACTTGGTACAAACAATACAAGGGTGTCCTGAAATCCAAAAATTTTCCTTGGGAAGGTTGTTCCAATCTTCATATTCCAATTACAGGTATCATTATTGATACCTTGGTTAGTCGAATGATTAACCCCATATTCGGGACACAGCCGTTTGTAACGGCTAGGGGGGTGAGTGAATCTGTTCCGCAGCAACCCTTGCCCAATGGGGGGAGCGATGCCCCCCATACCATATCTGACAATGAGAAAGCACATGATGTCGAGAATATGCTTGATTTTGTGTTGACAAAACGTATTGGCGTTTATGCCAAGGTACAGGATTGGATCAGGGAAGCTTTCATTTACGGTCGAGGCATAATGAAGATTGTCTGGCGTAAGGATGTACGCAAGTATACTAGGAAGCTCAACCGTGAACAGGTAGAAGAAGAGGTAGCTATATTCCAAGACAGGGTTCAGTCTGGTCATGCGACTGCTCCTGTTCTTGAGTTCTTAGACCAGATGCTTTTTATTGCGGAAGCTAACGATTGGGAAAAGAAACCTTTCGTAAGTATTGAGAGGGAAGAGGTTGTTTATAATAATCCTGATTGGGTATTCATTCCTATAGAGGATTTTATATATCATCCAAGGGCAATTGATATTGCGTCTTCTCCTTATGTAGCCCACAGGTTCAGGCGTGATTACGATGAACTTTTAAAAGCACAGGATGCAGGAGTTTATTCCAATGTTGATTTAGTCAACCCTATGGGGGGTGGTAACGAGAGTACAATTATTTCTTCTCACGGTGAAAGCTTGTTGAAAGATGTCCAGACACTGGAAGAAGGTTATCAAAATGTAGGACAGGAATCTGAAGATAAGCTTGAAGAAATAGAACTAATAGAATTTCATGGCAAGTATGACATAGACAATGATGGGAGAATGGAAGACATTGTTGCTACGTTCAGTCCCAAACAGAATGTTTTAATATCGGCAAGGGAAACGGATTTACTGCATGGTAAGAAACCATTTGCGGAAATAAAGATGTTTCCTGTTCCCGGTCGTTTTGAATCGCAAGGTGTCCCCGAAATAATAACTGACCTACAGCAGGAGCTAAATGATATCCACAATCAACGGATCGACAATGGCACAATCACCAATGCTGTCATGTTCTGGTACGATCCGAACTCAGATGTTGACCCCGAAATACACCGACCGGGGCCGGGAATGGGATTCCCTGCAGGCCCAAACCAAATTGGAATCCTGCAGACAGGAGATGTTAAGTTCTCTTCTTTCAGGGAAGAGGAACTGGTCAGGAGACTCATACAGGATCGTATTGGCGTGTCAGACTTTGCTATCGGAAACGATGCCACGGCAATTCAAAACAAGACAGCTACTGGTGTAAGTGCGATAGTTAACGAGGGTAACCAACGGTTGGAGATGATGCTTCGTAATGTTGCTGTTGGTTTGAATGAAGCGGTACTGCAAACGCTTCAGTTGATACAGCAGTTTGGCGAAGATGAAATGTATTTCAGGATAGTTGAAGGGGCTGAAACTTCTATGCGTAAAGTTACCGCAAGGGAGATACAAGGTCAGTATGATATAGACATATCTGCAAACTCTGTTAATACTAACAGGTTGATGCAGTTAAACGAGATACAGCAACAGTTGGAGCTTGCATTGAGGGCTGGCCCTGAACATGTGAATGTATCACCGTTGATAAAAGAGTTCATGCGTAAGTCTGGTTCTAAACTAGCTGATGAGATTTCAGTGCCAGAGCATGAGGCGGTATTAAGGAAAGCACAAGCTGATCCTAATATATTGATGGGTTTAAAACAGAAGATAGATGAGTTGGCTATGCAAGCAGGGTTGATCCAACCGCCACCCCCAGAAGGGGGGCAACCGGGGCAACCCATGCCTACTGTTCCTCAACAGCAAGGCCCTGTAGGTGGTGGTATAGATTTACAAGGAATTATTCAGCAACTTGGCCCAGTTATACAACAGTTATTTAGCGGTAACGGACAGCCACAGCAACCTGTGCCTCCGCAACCGACAATGCCACAATAGATGTTAAACAAATATTTGAGAATAGCTAAGTCTCCAGAAAGTAAGGAACAGCATTTAAGAAAACTTGCAGGTGTGCTAAACACTCCGCATTGGCAAGAGGTCAAGGACGAAATGGAAGATGCCTTGATTAAGGGATACGAAAGATTTAACGAGTGTGAAACATATGAAGATTTCATACGAGTGCAAAGTGAGGTGTTGGCAATTCAAAGGCTTGCTAACCTGAACGGACTCATGAAGATTGTCGTTGCAAGACGAGACAGGATTCGTCCCCCTGTAATGATGGGACAGACTAAATAGGAGTAACACTATGCCAGACGGGAAAAGGGTTGTTAACGAAAAAACAATCGTAGAAACCGAGCAGGAATCGGCCCCTGCACAAGAAGTAAATATGGACACTGTTGTGAATGATGCATCAGAAATGGGGCATACTCTGCCCTTACATGATGAAATATCTCCGAGTAGGCTTGATTGGTCAGACATGGCTCCAGTAGACGAGTTCGACCGTATTGCCGAAAAAAGGGGTGTTGACTCTCTTGGGGGTCAGGAGCAAAGTCCGCAGGGTGCGGGTGAGCTTACCGACAGTATGTCCAAACGTATCACCAAGATGAAACAGCAGGAGCAGTCGAAGCTTGCAGGTAAGGATGATGTCATTGCGGAAAAAGATTCAATCATAGCGGCTCGTGAGCAGCAGATTAATCAACTGACGCAAATGGCACAGGAATACCAGAAGCTGCAGTCTTCTTATATACCACCGCAGGGTGATGTTGCTGAAGTGGATACCCAGATTACTGAAATGGATCAACGGTTGCAGGATGAAGGGGACACATACACAGCGGCTGAAGTTGCCCAACATATGCAGAAACGTCAGGACTTGCAGATGAAGCGGTCTGAAACTGCCAACGCACAATCTCAGGCTCAAAATTTGCTACATCAGCAAAAGAATCTGAGAACGCAGTCAGACCAATTTGTCAGGGAGAATTATGATTTTATTAATGATTCCAAAAGTGAATATTACCAGACGTTGAAGAACCAAGCATATCCAGTATTGGAAAGTATTATTGGGCCACAATTCAAGAATCATCCGCAGGATATGGTATTAGCTGCCGAGCTTAGTAAGCTGATGGTGGACGCAAACAAATATCAACAAATAATGGGTAACCAACCTGTCCCAAGACAACAAGCCGCACCAATGGCAGGCAATGTCACGCCGCAGTCACGACCAAGCCAAAGGCAACAGCCTACTTTTAGGCAAGCTGCTAATGATTTGCGTGGTGGCGAGGTGGAAGGCTTTGCTAACATGTTGCGTCAGCGTGGGCATAGTTGGAGGCCTTAGTTAAGTAGGAGAAATATTATGGCTCTATTTGAGACATACACAGAAGCGGCAGGTACTGGCGGCGGTGGTATGCGTGAGGACTTGCTTGATGTAATTGTGAATATCTCTCCGACAGAAACTCCGATGTTGAGTGCTTTCAAGAAATCAAAAGCTGTTGCTACAACGCATGAATGGCTTACTGATACTCTTGGAACCGCAGATGCATCAAGAGTGGCTGAAGGAGCGGCATTCAGTAACAGTGCTAATGTTGCTGTAGCACGAACACGATTGAGTAATTATACTCAGATTAATCGTGAAGTGTTTGAAGTGTCAGATACAATGGACGCTGTTGACAAAGCAGGGATTAAAGGCGGCGAGTATGAGTATCAACTTGCTCGTGCTTTAAAAATCCTCGCATTGGCAATGGAGACTGATATTGTTAATGGTGCTTCAGCGGCAGGTGCAGCAGGAACACCTAGAGGTTCTAAGGGGGTAATTCCTTGGACTACTTCTAATGTGGATACGGCAGGCGGTGGTCGTGACTTAACCGAAGCCATTTACAATAATAGCTTACAGGCTATCTTTGTTAACGGTGGAAATCCTGACACGACTTATGTACACGGTACGCAGAAACGTGCAATTTCCGGGTTTTCTGCATCTAGTCAACGAAATATAGAAGCTACTGCTAAGAAGCTTGTGTATAGCGTTGATGTTTATGAGAGTGATTTCGGACTACAGCGAGTCATTCTTGACCGTCACATGATTACTGACAAGCTTGCACAGTTGCAGAAGGATATGTGGGGCATAGCAATGTTACGTCCAGTTAAACATACTCCGATTGCCAAGCAGGGTGCTTCCCGAGCAGGCATGGTTGAGTCTGAGTGGACAGTAGTTTCTTTCGAGGAGAAAGCTTCAGGTATTATTGAAGAATTGAATGTCTGATTGCTTTAATCTTTAAATGGGCTTGGGGGGGCAACCCCCCTTGCTTACTTTATGAAAAAAAATAAAAAGAAAACACAGGATATTCCTGACAAGGATGGTTACACAAGTGATACGGCTACACGTTTGTTGCATGAAGAAGGTAATCTCTTCAAGAAAGCTAAAACATCTATTCAGCATATCCAAAGATTGGATGACGCAGGTAATGAGGTAAAAACAGAGAGGGTAGCTACCGATAATGGTTTTACGGATCAGCGTAGCATGAGAAAGGTTGGGAGTATTCCTTCCATATTTCTAATGCAACCAAAGTATAAAGACATTATGAGTGATGACCCAAAAGCTTTTAAGAAAGCTGTAAAGCGTTTCTTCACCGATCATCCAGAATTTAGAATCTGTAACCAAAACTACTGATATGGGAATCTTTACAACATACGATGTTCCAAAAGAATCTTTAAAGCCTTCTGTCCCTTATAAGTTGGAACCGAAGGACGAAGAAAAAGAACAACCTACCGAAGAGTTGAAGAAGCAAGTTGAAAGATTGAAGAAAGAAGTAGAGCTATTAAAACAACAGGAGAATAAATAGTGTCTCTGTTAACAATAAGAAATCCTATACTGCGTGACTTGGGTCTTGATTCTGGTTCAAGTCTTGTCAGTGATGTCAAGGTTCGCATTCTTGATTACATCAACGAGTCTATTGAGGAACTTAATATATTAGCTAAGTGGGATATATTGAAATCCGAGGGGACTGTTACGTTGGCTACTGATACCAGAGAATATCTTTTGTCTACGGATGCGGATGTGAACAGGATTATTGGCGATAGATTTTATATAGATTCGGAAGATGTATTTGTTTACATGGCTACATCTAACCAAGCTTTTCAGGAAGAGGTAATAAAGGGCGATACAGGTAGACCGCTTGTGTGGATACCGTTTGGCAAGAATGCTTCGCAGGTGGATAAGATTAAGGTTCACCCTGTACCTACTGTTGATGAAAACGGAATGGTGATGACCTATTGGTATACACGGAAGCTGTCAGATTTGAGTGCTGATTCTGATACGACTCCATTCCAAGAAGTAGTCATAAGACATATGGTAAAAGCCAAGTATTCAGAATACGATCAGGATTTTGCCAAGCGTGACAGGGAGATGCAGTTAGCTAATTCATTGTTGCAGAAGCTACAGGCACAGAACAGGGGTGCTGTAAGGTTCAGACCATTAACCAGACGTAATTATTCTTTGGCTAGATAATGGCACTAAGACAAAAAATATTTGAATCGAATAACAAGGGGCTGTTCGATGTCGCAGTTGGTGAAGGAAACATATCCCCCAATTACGCCACCGAATTACAAAATAGCCGGGTTGCCTTAAATGGTGAAGTATCGAAGAGAAGGGGACGAGTCTTCTTCAATGATGTCGCCATCCATCATGCTGCAGGAAACAGCGTTGATACTTATGCTTCAAGCAACCAAAGCGGTACGGTCAACATGTATTCGTCTAACAACGAGGATGTTGGCTTTGCCGTAACCTTGTCTTCTGACGAGTCGATTCAGAGCGTTAAATTCTGGTTAAAAAAGTCTGGCTCACCTACAGGGCTTATGAGAGCGAAGATATATGCGAGTTCTGGTACTGTCGGTTCGACAGGTGTACCAACTGGTGACATATTAAAAACTTCCTTGGAACTTGACTCGGCTGACTTGACAACTTCTTTTGCTTTTGTTGAGTTTACGTTTGAAGAACCTCATGCGGTTTCCGCAGGTGATATATGTTTTGTTCTTGATTACAGGGGTGGTGATTCAGGCAACTATATTATATTGGGTACTGACAGTTCTTCTCCGACTCATGGCAGTAATGCGTTTAAATCTAATACGGCAGATTCTGGTTGGGTGCAGGACGCACAGGATATTATATTTGATTTGTTCCGTGCAGGCCCAGATGTAATCGGGTTGATGGTTTACGATGGGAACTATCCCGGTTCGTATGAGATATTGGCACAGGCTGATACAAGATTGCTTAGATATACTGCATCAACAGGTGCTTTTGATACGGTTGTTAAGTCTGGTTTAACTTTAGGTGAGAAGTTGAACTGGACTATGTTTAACAACAAGATGGTTTTGTCGAATGGAACGGATAATCCATTCAAGTATGGATATACTCCTAAACCATTTTCTCCTACTACTGGCACTTCAACTTCAGGATCAAAAGGTGCGAGAACTTATTATGTAACAGTCACCTATGTAACTGCATATGGGCAATCGGTGGCTAGTGAACAGGTTACTCAGGCTATTAATGCTAATGATGTTTTAACGGTGACAAGTCCTGTCGCCTTTGCAGGGGCTACCAGTTACAATGTTTATCATCATACTGTTTCTGGCTCTCTTAAATTACAAACAGCTACACCTCTGGCAATAGGGGTTAACTATACGGAAGCGGTATCTTTAAATGATGGGGCTGCACCGCCAACAGCACATACTGGTTGGTATGTTATAGACCTTGCAGATAACCCACCGAAGGGTAAGTATGTTTATGCCCTAAACAACCGTGTTTGGGTTTCCGGGGTTACGGATGAAAGCACTAGGTTTTCTGGTTCTGCTGTTGACAACGAAGATGATTGGTCTACTGCTTCTGATTATGTAAACATTGATCTTTCTGCTGTATTGGCTCGTGGTGATACAATTACAGGTTTAGCCAGATTAGGGCAGACAAGTTCTTTAATCATTGGGTTGCAGAATCACATTGTTACCTACAGTGTCCCTGCCACGTTTAATGATATAGCAATTGATAAACAGGTATTTAACACAGGGGTTATGAGCCACAGGGGGATGGATGAGGTAGGGCTTGATAATTATATTGTTGAACGAGAGGGGTTAAATTCCATCAAGATGGAGTTGATTGTCCAAGGACTGAAGACTCGTAAGTTGAGTGACAATATAAGGGACAGGATTAATCCTTTATTGAAAGCTGTTGCTGACCCTGATGAAGTTAATGTTGTTAATCATAAGGCAGAGAATGAGTTCTGGATAAATGTACCCTCTTTGTCAAAGCGTTTTATTTATGATTATGAAATTAAAGCATGGATGGAGGATAGGGGTGTCAAAATATTTCAATCTGTTCGTACTCCTGATAATGACATATTGAGTGCAGGCCCGAATGGTCGTGTGTCTAGGGAATATTCTTCAGCGGCAGGTGTGAATGTATATGGTGATGGTGATAATAATACGAGTGTAAGTTGGGAATGGGAAACTCCTTGGCTATGGTTTGATAATATCAGTATTAAAAAACTATTTAAATATTTTCAGTTTAAAGGATCAGGGTCTGGTGGGTTGTTTAATCTTGATGTATCTTTCGATTTTGCGACTGAATCTTACAAAACATTTTATCTTCAATCTACTCCTGCTGAATGGGGTACATCGGAATGGGATGGTTCTTATTGGGATTTCCCTGATGTGAATAAAGTATTGATACCAATGATTGGAATGGGTAGGTCTGTCAGGTTTAAATTTTCAGCTAGTCATAAAGCTGATTTAAGTATTTCATTCTATGGTGTCAAGTATGCCAACGCAGGTTTCAGAGCTAACGATTAGGAGAAGTTATGGGTACATTATCTAGGTTGAGAGATTTTACGGCAGACAGGGATGCAATCCCTCCTGTCCCTATTTCAGCAGAAGGTATAGATGACGAATTAGACCAGATTTTAACTGAATCAAACGCACAGGATGTTCGCCTTGATACGTCAGAAGCAACTACTCATATACCTGCTGATGCTACTGTGGCGGCTACAGATACGCATATACTTGTTGCTGACGGCACTGACTTCGATAACGTAGCTATGTCGGGGGATGCCACACTTTCTAATACTGGTGTGTTAACGATAGCAAATGATGCTATTGACTCAGATCAGTATGTTGATGGGTCGATAGACAATGTTCATCTTGCTGCAAATTCTGTGGACTCTGACAATTATGTTGACGGAAGTATTGATAATATACACTTAGCAGATGATGCTGTCGATTCAGATGAATTGGCTGCTGGTGCTGTTGATTTAGCTCACATGTCTGCTGAGAGCGTGGATTCAGACCAATATGTAGATGGGAGTATTGATTCTGCCCACATAGGTGATGACCAAGTTATTACAACAAAGATATTGGATGGCAATGTTACTTTAGCTAAGATTGTAGATGCTACGGCAACTAATAAAGTCATGGGTAGGGTGGCTACTGGTTCTGGTGATTGGGAAGAGGTAACTCTTGAGACTACATTATCTAGTACCGATGAAGCTATTCCGACATCCAAGGCAGTAAGGGATGATATTGTTTCACTTGTTAATGATGTAGGTGGTTTCCATGCAATTGCTGATGACCAATCATTTCCTAATGCTAACCCAGACCCAGAGGATAATGCAGGCACGGTGGTATCTATAGCCAACGCAGGTGGATTGGTAGTGAATGGTTCTGGTGTAACTACTACAGGTCGTGCATTGGATTCTTCAACTGTTACGATTAGTGGTATCCCTGCTACATACCAGAGTACAACGATTGCGGATTCTCTTGGTATGCATGTTATTACTACTACAACTCTTCATACTTATACTTACCATAAGATAATTGCGAAGGAAGGTGATACTAATATAGTCGCAACCAATATTGCTAATGTAAATACGGTTGCAGGAATATCAAGTAATGTAACTACAGTTGCAGGAGTGTCTGGTAACGTAACTACAGTTGCAGGAATATCAGGTAATGTAACTACTGTCGCAGGAATATCTGCTAATACAACTACGGTTGCAGGTGTAGCCGCTAATGTGACTACGGTTGCAGGAGTATCTGGGAATGTTACAACTGTCGCAGGTATAGCTAGTGATGTAACTGCCGTAGCAGGGAAGGCAACTGAGATTGGATTACTTGGTACATCAGATGCTATAGCTGATATGAATACTTTAGGTACGGCAGATATAGTGACTGATATGAACCTTCTAGGGACATCGGCTAATGTTACTGCAATGAGTAATTGTTCTGGTAGTATTGCTAATATCAACACGACAGCTACAAATATTTCTGCTGTAAATAATTTTGCTAATGTTTATCGTATTGCTTCTTCTGATCCTGTTTCATCGTTGGATGAAGGCGATATGGTATTTAATACTACTACAAATAAAACTAGAGTTTATAACGGATCAGCATGGCAGGATGTATCACCAACATCTACTAACAATGTATTCGGTACGGTTGCTGTATCAGGACAAAGTGATGTTGTGGCAGACAGTACGACAGATACTTTAACTTTTGCGGGGACAGGTGGTACTACAATAACTACGAATGCAGGCACAGATACTGTGACGATAGATACTCCTGCCGCAGGTGTATCCGCAGGATTCAGCATTGCGATGTCAATTGCATTATAGGAGATAATAATGGCACAGGATTTTAGGAGATACAAAGAGCGTAACATAGCTTCAGTAAGGACAATATTGACAGCTAATTCTTATGACACTGTTATTGGTATCAGGGTTGCTAACGTACACGCAAGTGACACGGCAAATGTAAGTGTTTATATTCATGATGGCTCTAATGATTTTTATATAGCTAAAGCCGTCCCAATCCCGGCAGGAAGTTCAATTGAATTTATTGATGGTGGGGCTAAGATGGTATTAGAGAATAATGATGTTTTAAAAATTAGCAGTAGTGTTAATTATGTTGATGCGTGGGTATCTTGTGTTGACGCAATTAGTTCTTAAGGAGAATTTTGAATGGGTTATCTAGGGAAACAACCGACTGCTGTTCCTTTAACATCGGCAGATATAACTGACGGTACGATTGCGTTAGCTGATTTGGCTAGTGGTTTAGGTTACGGCTTACAAACAATATGGATTCCTTCTCTTGCTATGAAACCAACTGCATCAAACCCTTGTGCAGATTTAGCGGTTGTAGAAACTACTTCAGGTAGACCTGATATGACGGTACTTGATTTTGCTGTTAGTGCAGATAAATTCGCACAATTTCAAATAGCTTTTCCTAAAAGTTGGGATGAAGGAGTTATAAAATTCCGAGTATTTTGGTGTTCTACCGCTACTGATACTGACGCTGTAAATTGGACTTTGGAAGGCGTTAGTGTACCAGATAATTCATTGATTGATGTAGTTTATGGAACCGCTGTTGCTGTAGATGATAATAATCAATCGGCAGCCGAAGAAATGCTTGTTAGCCCATTGTCAGCAGATTTGACTATCGCAGGAGCAGCCGTAGATACGGTAACATTTTTTAGAATAGGCAGGGATGTATCAGAAGGAACCGCTGCTGAAGACGCAAGACTAATTGGAGTTAAACTTTTTTTCACCACTAACGCACAAAACGATGACTAATTTCTATGGACAATATGTAGGATTTGGTGCTGGTGCAGCACCTGAGGTGTTCACATCTGCTAGTGGAGGTACGATAACGACCGTAGACACAGATTATAAGGTACATACTTTTACTGGATGCGGTACATTTGCAGTATCTACTGCAGGAACGGCTGGTGTGCAATACTTGGTTATTGCTGGTGGCGGCTCTGGAGGAAATTACTATTCTGGCGGTGGTGGAGCGGGTGGATATCGAAACTCTATGATAGGAGAAACTACTGGAGGTGGTGGTTCTGCCGAAGATGCTTTGGCTGTAGCAGACAGTACGGACTACACTGTTACTATTGGTGGTGGTGGCACAGGCCCAGTTGGTGCTGCCGCTGTGGGTGATGATGGAAATGATTCAGTATTTGGATCAATTACCTCAACTGGAGGCGGTGGAGGCGGTTCAAGAATGGCTATAAATAGTCCTCTCAACGCAGGTCGTACAGGAGGCTCTGGCGGCGGTGGTGGTGATGGTTATTCTTCGTGGTCAACAGGCACAGGCGGTGCAGCAGCATCTCCCACGCAGGGTTATGCTGGTGGGGCAGGAAATGGAGGTTACGATGGGGGCGGTGGTGGAGGTGCTGGAGGCATTGGAGGCTCTCGTAGAGGTGGTGGTCTTGCTGGGTACGGTGGAGTAGGTTTGAGTTCATCCATTAATGGTGGTGCTGTCAGTCGAGGTGGAGGAGGTGGTGGTGGAAGTAGTGGAACTGATGAAGCAACAGCAGTCGCTGGTGGTGGAGCAGGTGGATCTGATGATATTTATCCTGAGAATGGTGATGATAACACAGGTGGTGGTGGTGGGGGATTTGGCGATGCAGCTTCTCTTGGTGCAGACACGGGCGGTAATGGTGGCTCAGGCCTTGTTATCATTAGATATAAATTTCAATAATATGGAAGTATGGCTCATTTTGCTGAATTAAATAATGATAATATTGTTTTAAGGGTTATAGTCGTTGGCAATGAAGACATTACCGATGAAAACGGTACTGAACAAGAGTCACTTGGTATATCTTTTTGTAAAAATTTATTTGGTAACGATACAATATGGGTGCAAACTTCGTACAACAACAATTTTAGAAAACAATATACTGGCAGGGGTATGACTTATGATGCTGATAAAGATAAATTTATTGCCCAACAACCTTACCCCTCGTGGTCTTTAGATGTAAACGATGATTGGCAACCGCCAGTTCCATATCCATCAATCCCAGAGGGTGCTGATCCAGCAGATCATCCTTACGGATGGGACGAAGATAATCAAAAATGGCGTTAGAAATAAAACCTTAAGGAATAAACTATGGCTTACGTAGGTGTAGACATTAATTATGGCAATATCGCAAAACAAACTGCCACCAGTTCAGGTAGCACGACTCCTACAGGTGCGTTAACTTACTCTGTGCCAAGTAGTGAATCGATAATGGTTATGCTTGATGGTGTGACACAGGTTCCCGGCACAGACTTCAATGTTACAGGTGGAACAACTTTAACTTTCACGACTTCAGTCCCAAGCGGAGTGGTTGTACTGGTTTATTTCTTGGGACGCAGTCTTGATATTGGCACTCCCGGTGCAAGCACTGTTGATTCTGGGCAGATTGTTTCAGGGGCGATTGATGAAGCTCATATAGCTAATGATGCGGTTAATTTTGCTACGCATTTAAAGGCAGGAACAGATGGTGAGTTAATTACTTGGGATGCTAGTGGTGATCCTGCTGCTGTTGCAGTAGGCACAGCAACTCACGTTTTAACCAGTAACGGTGCAGGGGCAGCACCTACCTTTCAAGCAGCTAGTGGTGGTGATGTACGGAATTTCATAATAGACGGTGATTTTACACAATGGCCTGAAGGAACGAGTTTTGCTGCTATCGGGAATAATGTTTACGCCTCTGCATTATGGAGGCACGAACAAAGTACGACTGTGGCTGTTCATACTCTATCAAGACATACTGATATTCCGACAGTTGCTCAATCCAAGCATCAATCTGCATATTCAATGGATTGGAATTGCACAACAATAGATGCAAGTATTGGTGCAGATGATCTCAAGGTTATGCAATATTATATAACTGGAAGTGATTTTACTTATCTTCATCAGCAACAAGTTACTTTAGCATTTTGGATTAAGGCTACTGTTACTGGAACACAAGGAGGTTCTTTCGTTAATTCTGCTTATGATAGGTCTTATCCATTTAGTTTTACAGTAAACGATGCGGATACTTGGGAGTATAAAACAGTTTCGCTCACGATGGATACCTCTGGTACTTGGTTGTTTACTGAGGCTGATATAGGAACAAGAGTTCGATTTTGTGTAGTTGGTGGTTCTGCTAGGATTGGTACGGCAAATACTTGGCAAGCAGGTAATGTATACGGCCCAACAGGTATTGTAAATAATGCAAGTAGCACATCCAATATTTATAGAATCGCTCAAGTAGGTCTATATCTTGGTTCTTCCGCACCATCATATTTCTTGGGTGAGTCTATTAGTAAAGTAAAAAGACAAGTAGATTGGTATGTAATGCAAAGAAACTTTGATAGTGCTTCTAGTGAATTTGGAGTTTTGTCTGGTGGTTTTGCACAGTCAACTACTAGATCAATGTCAACTTTATTATTTCCACGATTAAGACGACAACCTACAATAACTCTATCAGCCGCTTCTACATTTAGTTTGTATCATACAGGTGGTAGTGGTGCTACTACAAGTGTATCTGTTGATTTAGTTGGATTTCACGGAGGAAGATTTAATGCTTATCAAACTAGTCTTACTGTTGGTCAAGCAACTATGGTTCGCCGTAAAGATGCAGAAACCTGCTATATTTTACTTGATGCAAGACATTGAAAGGAAAAGAATAAATGGGTTTTAAATCGGTTGTTAAAAAAGTTGAAGACGGTGAGTTCACCGTTTTTAAAATAACTGAACAGGATGATACGGTAAGATGGGTTCCTGATGCTGTAGGTAATCGTCATAGAAAAATGATTGATGAATTTGTAGCAGATGGTGGAATCATTACTGAAGAGGAAATGGAAAAATGAGCGTAACTAAAGTATCTAGCCCTATGATTGAAAGTGGCACGAAGGGTGCTGACATAGCATCGGCAGCTACCGTTGTCATTGGTACTGATGGATCATATTTCGATATTACTGGAACGACAGGTATCAGTACACAATTCACAGTAGATGCAGGAAGACGATTCACTCTACAGTTTGATGGTGCTGTTGTAATAACAGATAACGCTGCTATTACACTAGCAGGTGCAGCTAACTTTACAACTGCCGCAGGGGATATTCTATCGTTTGTTGCTACGGCAGCTAACACAGTTGTGCAGACAGGCTATTCATTAGTGGATGGCGGTAGTCCAGTAGCAAGTGGCGGTGTGCCAGATGCAACAAGACCGTGTTTTAGTGTGGCTCCAACTGACCCAACTTCTAATATAACAGGCGATGGCTCAACTTATACAGTAGTTTGGGCTATCGAAAATTTTGACCAAGGCAATAACTTTGCTTCCAACACATTCACCGCTCCATCTACGGGTAAATATTTGCTCACCTTCTTTTTTACATTGCGTGGATGGGATGGTAATGAAGATTATATACTTGTAACAATCTCAACATCAAACCGAACATACAGCAAATCTCTCTCACATACAGACCTAATTAGTAATTCAAAGTTTGGTTATGATCTGACCGTAATTGCTGATATGGATGCGTCAGATACAGCTACAACTACTATATATTGTGCTGGTGCAAGTGGTGCTATTCTTGATATGGATGGACAAAATACAGCTACCCCACCATACGCAGCTTCAGGTTTTTATGGATGTTTAATCGCTTGATAAGGATAAAAAATGAAACTAACTGAAGAACAATTAAATGTTTTAAATTATATAGTAGTTGATGGTCAAGCGTGGGCCGATAATGCCAAGGAAGAACATATGTTAGCCAAAGTTGCGAGACATAAGCAGTCTTATCTGGATGCCAAATTATCTTTAGGGGCTGAATATAAAGATAGAAAACAGCAAGACGCTCTATATATTAAAAACGAACAAGCTAAATTTGATAATGTATCGTGGAAAGTTAAAAGGCGTAGAGAGTATCCAAAAGTTTCTGAACTCATTGTAGCCCTCTACGACACAGACGATAAGGCAGCGATAGAGAAACGCAGGGCAGATGTTAAGGCTAAGTATCCTAAACCTGAATGAACAAGAACGCATATATCAAGCGGAAGATTCGCAAGTTAATTAAAGAGGGTATGTCGCAGAAACAGGCAATAGCCGTAGCCAACTCGTATTGGGATAAGAGAAAAAGAAAATGAAAATATTTCTCTGGATGTTAGGTGGTGCTACAGTTGTTGGAGTTGGTTTGTTTATAGCTTATGTAATTGCGATGTCTAGAATACACTAAATGGAAGTGCTAGATATATGGAATGACTTGGGATACATAGAAGGGTTTTTGTTTTCATTATGGATAGGGCTTATGTATTACGGTAAGTGTTGGGTGGATTCTAAATTTAAATGAGATTATTATTAGCAATCATACTTGTAACCCAAATGGGTTGTTCTTTTGTAGTCGCAGCGGCAGGTTCGTTTGTCGGTAACTTAGGTGCTGAAATGGTGGAAGACAAACTGGAAGAACATAAAATAGAAAAGATGTTTGAAGAAGATATGGAAATTGACAAATGTCTAAAAAATTGTACTTGAAATATGGGAAGACTCTTATCGAAGAAGGTGATACTGAAAGCAAGTCAGCATATATCATTGAACGTGGAGAGGTTGGAATCTTCAAGGGTGGAAAACATATTTGTGATTTGGGAGAGAACAGTATTGTAGGAGAGATGGCATTGATTACTGGTGAGCCAAGATCGGCAACGGTGAAGTCAAACTCTGATGATTGTACTGTAAAGGAAATAACACTGAATGACTTCAGGCATTTATGGGCTTTCAAACCGTCTGCATTATTGCCTGTTCTTACATTAGTAACAGAAAGATTATCGTCAGCAATGAGTATGATTGATAATCTACAGCAGACTTTGAAGGAAAAATAAATGTCAGAGGAACATTACGAGTTGAAAGAGTTTATTAACGAAAAGTTTAATGCTCATGAGGACCTGGAAGCTTTACGTTTTAAGAGAATAGATGAGTTATTAACCCAGTTTGGGAAGGAAGTTGATTCAAACGAGGATACAATTAAGCGTGTTCATACTAGGGTGGATCGTATAGAGACAAGGATAAAGACAGTGCAGGGAATGGGGACTGCTGTAGCGACTGCATTGGGGGCGGCGGCAGCTTGGTTAGGGCTTAATAATAAATAATAAGGAGCAAGTAATGACTAAAGTTATGGGTGGATTGATTAGTGCTATTGATGGATTCATACCGGGATATAAGACTTATGTAATATGGGTTGTAGCTATGGGTATGATGGGTTGTCAAATGATGGGGTATCATACATTTACAGCAGAGATGTGGGGCATGGTTGGTGTCACTGGTATGGGTACATGGAAGATGGGACAAGATAGGAAATGATCCAAGCTATCTCTGCTGCACTTGGAATACTTTTCTGGTTTTTGAAACGTAAGAAGGCTCGTTCACATGAAGATTGGAAAGCAGACATTAATGATGTTAACAAGGCAATCTCTGATGGGGATGATGATGCTCTCACTGTTGCTTTTGATAGGTTGCGGTTGGAGTCGCACAGTGGTGATACCAAGCGACAGGACGGTGACATGTCCAGAGGACATAACAAAACCATGTCAGGTTAGTAAGGCTTGGTTGCTTGAACGTTACGAAACAGAACGTGGTTTGTTAAAACAATTGGAAGAGTGTAGGGAGAAGTAGTATGGGTTTTGGGGATTTATTTCAGAAGGCGGTTATGCACGATGGTTATGCCACAAAAGAATCTGGTGAAGATATTTATTGGAAAGATGTTGATGTCAATAAATTACAAGCTTCAAGGGTTAGCAACCCTAACGTAACCAGTTGGAGTGTTGCCCCCAATGATAGTGACAGGGTGCCAGTAAATAATAGTAAGGGTGCAATTGGAGGTATGGTACATCCTTCTACCGCAGAGGTAAGGCAATCATTGAAGATAATAACGCCTGCACAGCCTGAGTATCTTGCTGGTTTTTCTAAGTCTGCTGTGGAGACACCTGTTCCTTCTCCGCAGGGGTTGTCTGATCCTATGCCACAAGAAGTTGTAACTCCTGTGTCACAGGAAAGTTATGGTTGGTTGGGTAAACCTGCATCAGATGATGACAACCAATTTAATGTTGGGCAAATATCATGATTAGTAAAAAATTCATAGGCATACTGTTTATCATTGCCTTTTTAATTACATTTTTTTTAGTTGGTGGTGCGAGAGCTAACGGTGGTTTAGGCGAGGAAAGGGAACTTCTTGAGGTTCCACCTCCTGACCAAATTAGGAAATATGAACCACAGCCTAACCAGTTAATGGTGGTTACTTATTCCAACGACAGGATTTTCTTGTATCGTATAAACAAGATTATACCGAAGCCTCATTGTAACCATATCAGGTATGATATAAGCAAGGAGGTAATCAGGATAACAACGCAAGCCGTAAGTCAGGCTTACGAATATGTTTTGGAATCTAAGCCTATAATGGTGAGTGATTGGATTCCATACGAGAACTAGGTGTGGGTGTTGTTACTGGTTTTATTTAGTGGCCCGATGGAGATTCAAAGAATTGAACTTCTTGAATATCATTGGGGTAGAACCAGTTGTATTAAGAGCGTTAATAAAGCTGTTGAGATAGGTTTACCACCTAATACAAATATAGGTTGCGTTCAGATTAAACATATAACTAAAGCATAGCATATGTATACAGCAGATAGTCATGGCAGGGTTTGGTTGGATGAGGATTCGTTCTTAGCTCCATTCGGTCATTTCCAAAAGGATTACGATTTTGTAATTAAATATTTGCGTGGTTCTTCTGTAGCAAGTAAGACCTACTTTGATGGGTTCAACGAGGACTTATTATTACAGCTTTATGGTGTTTACTTAAAGCATGGTCATGGTTGGATAGGTTTTCATAAGAAGGAGAGGGCTTCCTTCCATATTCTTGAAACGGCTTCTTTGGTTCCGTTAGTTTATACGGTGCATGGAGGTATAAGCAAAAAGCTATGGGGTAAAGGTTCTGATCTTTGTGCTGATTTTATCAAGTGGTTTGTATTTGAGGAGAAGGGTGGAACAAAGTTAGAGGGTAATATATTTAAACCTAATCCTTCGTTGGTTGCTTATTATAAGCGTAATGGGATGACCAAGGATTGTGAAATTAAAGGTAGGGTTTCGGTAGATGGCAAGATTCATCCACTTATTATTTACAGTCTTTCCAAGGAAGATTATTTAGGCAAGCCGAAAGAAGAAGTAAAGGAGAAGAAAAGGAAAAAGAGGAAATCGAAAAAGAAGAAGAGGTCATAGTTATGGTGGAATGGGAAGACCTTCCAGTTGTAAAGATGACACTTTATGATTGTGCTTATGTATGCACAAATATGAGGAAAGAAGATTACTTGGAAACATCTAGCCTGACTTTTGATAAGACAAGGGATGCTATGGCTAGGACAATTATTAATCAACTTGGGGAATCTTACACGGTATTAAATAAAAATAAAGAACCTGTTGTAATAGGTGGTGCTTATTATGATAACCCATCTGTTGCTACAATCTGGTTGTTTGCCACAGATAAAATTACAATGAAAGATTGGTGGGTAACAACAAAGTTTATTGAAGGGTTAATGAAAAGAATGCTTAACAATGGAATGGCACACAGAATACAGGCACTATCTATTGGTTGGAGATATGTTGCACACTCATGGTTACAACGAATCGGTTTAAAAAAGGAAGCCTGTCTTAAGGGATTTTCAGAAGAAGACGGTTATGATGTTTTAATTTTTAGTAAAATAAAGGAGTAAGGTTATGGGCAAAGGCGGCGGTTCACCTGCACCACCAGACCCGATGATAGCGATTCGGGCGCAAATGGCCGCACAGGCGGCCGAAAAGAAAAGAATACAAGATGAAAGAAACGCAGACGCAGATCGTTTCTTGAGAGAGAATGCAATTACTGAAGATTGGCGACAGGGTATCTTTGACCAATCCAATGTTGCGAGGGATGCACAGGCAGGTACACTGGATCAGGTGTTGTCAGGGACTTTACAGGATATTCGCCAGAGAAATGCTGCGAGAGGTCTTACTGGTTCTACTTCTGGTGCAGGAATACTTGGGCAGGCTCGTGGGTTTGCTGAGTCAAGTCGTGGAGATATATTTGATACGGCAAGACGAAGAGCAGAGGACAGGATTACAGATCAAAGTCGTTTCCTTACTAATACTGCTTCTGATATCAGGTCAGGCAGGGATTTCACATCTGCACAGGCATCGTTCCGTGCTGATATGGGTGATGCTAATAATAGATTTGAAGCTAACTTGCAAAGTGCGAAGAGTGGAGATCAACGTAACGCCGCTTTTAGAAACTTTGAAAGTGATAGACGTTTAGCAGCCGCAAAGTTTAAAGAGTCAGTTAACCAGTTTGGACAACAAGGAACATTAGCTGCGGCATTGGGTACTGCACCTAAGACTTCTGACGAAGAATCCGCAGGTCAGGTTGGCGGTGGTTTCTCACCCACGTTAACTTAAGGAGAAAGCTATGGGTAAAAATGCAGGGATGATTATTCCAATGATTATTGGTGTTGCCGCAGGATTTGGAGCGCCTATGTTGGCAGGTATGACACAAACAGGTGCGGCTGCGGTTACGGCAGCAGCATCAGGGCTTACAGTCCCTGCTAGTACAACATTTTTAGGAACATTGGCAACGAGTGGATTCAGTATGGGGTCTATGATGGGAGCAGGTATGATGGCAAGTCAGATGATGCAACCAGAAATACAAGCACCAGATTATTCTCAAATGTTCGGGCAACAGCAATCCATGTTAACTGAACAGCAATCTTTTAATAGAAGACCTACTGGTGAACTGGAGCAGATGCTTGAGTTCGGCACTGACTATGAAAAGAATCAGGCTCATGATGAACTAGCTAGGCGTGGTGAGGATGAACAAAGGTTGACAGAGATTGCAACTAGGCGTGATAGGACTGATGAACGTCAGGGTGAGATTGATGACTACATTGACAGGAATGCACCGCCTACAGAAGGTGAGTTAGATATTTTAAGAGCTTCACTTGTTTCTCAGGAAGAAGATAAACTTGACGCAGACATTGAAGCGGAAAGAACTAGGGCTAAACAGGTTATGGCAAGGAGAGGTCTTGGTAGTAGTAACGCATTGTCCCAGTTGAATGCAAGATTGGAAGATGTTCGTGCGAAGGGTAACCTTGCTATCAGGAATGATGTCAATAACAGGGTGCTTAATTACGCCCAAGGAGTTGGGTCATTACAGACTGAAGGATTAAACAGGTTGATGAAAGCTTCCAGTATGGAAGATGCTTCTTCAAGGTACGATCTTGATATGGGTGATGCGGAGCGAAGGTTACAGGAAGGATTACGTCAATCTTCTACCGCCAACCAGAATGAGTTGGCATTGAACAAGTTCAGGGCTGAAGTCACTGGAATGAATACTGCTTATGAACAATCTATGAAGTCGCAACAGAACACGGCAATGCTTGGGCTTGGAGCGTTAGGCATAGCGGCACCGAGAATCTGGCCTACTAAAACAGAGTTAAAAGAACAGCAAGGCAATGAACCTGCACAGACAGGGTTTCAGCCCCAACTAATTTAGTGGTTTAATCATGAAAAGCCATAACCATAGGAATGTCGGGCAACTCTTCAATATCCTTGATGCGTTCAGTGACATGTGGGTGCGTTCTAAGGAGTGGATCGAAAGCATGGTCTGGAAGCGTATCTTCCATCCAGTACAGAAGATCGAGAAAGTCTTCTTTACGATAGTTGGCTTTCCTTAAGTATTGTACGGCAAGGCGGTCAGCTTCCGATTCGTTGCTTCTACTGAAAGCGGCGAGTCCCCAGTTGGCGAAAGTACCTGTAACGTAAGAGGAGAACGGCATTAATATTTCTCCAGTAATAATCATGGCTTGGGCTGTTATGGTCATACCTAGCCTTGTATTGTAATGACCTTGTTTTAGGTGTGCCAGTTCATGGGCGGCAACAGCGGCTTTTTTTTCTGGGGTTTCCAGTTCGTAAAGCATTAAAGCTGTTATGTTTAGTGTATTCCCATTGGTAACCCAAGCGTTCATGAAGTTGTCTTTCCATAAGACACCTTCATATGGGTCATCTTCGGGGAAGTTGGCTAGAAAGATACGGTTGATAGCGGTTTGCCATTCATCTTGACCGCAGTATTCATAATTGCATAGTAGTCTTGCAGGGCTTGCACATGCGGTAATGAATATGAGCAAGGAAAGAAATAGAGCTTTCATGATTATCACCTTTCGTTAGGTTAATACTACAATGATACATGAAAGACATTATGTGTCAACACAAAAGGATAAAAGGCTGATAATATGAGTTATTATAGTGAGCTAGAAAAGAAAAGAGAAAGTCCACATGAAGTTGTCAGTGCATTATTATCTGGTGCAACCCCAACAAATCTCAAAATCCGAGACATATCACTTAAAGACCCATCTACTGATGACCGTCCTAGAACAGCTAATCCTTTTAGAGATGAACCTATACCCCCTGTTGTTGGCAGTGAATCATTAATGGGTTTGGGTGACGTATCAAAAGCCTACCAGTTAGCCGCTACACGAGGCGACAAAAGAATATCCGATACAAAAAGAAGAGTATCTGAGTTAGTCAAGCTTGACCCTACCAATCCGCTTGCCCTGTTAGTCACCATGCTCGGTGCTAGGGAAGAAGCATTAACAACCCAAGAACTTGATAAGTTGCGTGGCAAGGATGCGAGGAATGAAGCCAAGAAGAAACGTGACAAAAAGTTTGAAGCGGAGATTAAGTTTTATAAATTCCAAGATGAAGTTGGCGAACTCTTAACCTCCAAGTATGGTGGCAATAGAGAGAAGATGATGAAGGCTTACAATGAAGACCCAGAGAAATTCTTCAATGATTTGCAAGGGATAGCCAGTAAGCTTACACCATCCGAAGCTAATAGTTACACAGGGGCGGTGAACAATTTAGGTAGAACATTAGACACACTTAATGATTTGCTTAGAGGAGAAGATTTCACAGACCTTAGTGACTATGAGGCAAAAATCAAGGCCGGTGTGGATGAGAAAGGCAATCCTGTAGAAAGACTTCCAGAAATTGATAATTATATTGAGCATTACAAGATAGTAAAGGGGATGCTTGATACCCTTAGAAATAAATATGGGCCACCTACAGGACAAGAGCTTGATGAGTTGAATGTTGCTAAGAAAAAACTTGAGGTAGCAAAAGGTAAAGCAGAAAAAGCAAACAAAGGAAAGACCCAAAAGACTCCGGGGGTACCTACCGATGATGCAACAACTAGGTTAAAGAAGACAAAGGAAGCATTGAAAGGTAATAAAGGTATCAAATTGGAAAGACAAACTGATGGTGTTACTAAGACACCACCATTGGTGATTGATCCTAGCTTGCCTAAATCTCCACTAGATACTTATGAAGACAAGGCACAAATGGAAGAGGAATTTCGTGTAACGCTTCCACCATTGACTGCAAAAATTGTAGGGCAAACTAATGAGGGCAGGGACATATATGAAGATGTTAAAGGAGGAAGGGCTTCTGAAAGATTAACTACATTCCAGACTCCTAGTGGGCATTGGTTCAACTTCCCAACTATATTTGGCGGTAGAATAGTAAGCGAAGATGAAGCCGTAGAAATATTCATGGAGAATGGAGGGTTTGATCCTGAAACAAATATTAATTATGGGGAAAAACCTTACAGTACAGTGGAGGAAGCTGTCAAAGCTGCGGAAGCAAGATCAAATGGTATAGAAGAATTTTCTACAAGTGATATACCGTTAGTGCCTAACCAGTTTTATGAAGAAGAAGATGAGATAAATCCTGCTCTTGCTCCAACACGCAAGACAGATCAGTTAAAGAGAGAGAAGGATGACTATAGGGATTTGGGTGATTCTCTGACTAGGGAGGATAGACCAAAAGATGAAGGAAGAATACCTCCTATAAATATACCTCAACAGCCAGACGGAAAGATTATTAAGAAAGAGCTTGATGATCTTGTAAAAACCCTTGTACCTAAAGGTGCTGAAAAGCCTGAAGAAATTGCTCGGTTAGAAAAAGATATTAGAGTTAGTGCTGAACTTATTGAAAAAGGTCATTATCCAAAGATAGACCCCGGAACAGGAGCATCCAATAAATACACAGGTGGTGTTACTATTGCTACTGAAGGGGCTGAACTACCTATTGAGCTTGAAGATTTAAGTGCCATTGTAAGGGAGAGAGAATCAAGGGAAAGAAATGAATTGCTTGATAGAACTATGGGTAAATCTTCGGCTGATCCTTTGGCAGATTTAAGGGAAGCTTCGGTAGCTGATGACAGGGATGATGGGGTATATGATGCAAGGAAAGATAAGGATGTGATGTTGGCAGAGAAAAGGAAAGAGATGGATTTGGTTAGGAGTCAGGCTCTTGATAATCCAGTTGGTAGGTTCTTGAGTAGTCTTACTGTGGATAATGCTAAGAAAGCTTATGAGTGGGCAGAGGGTAAGGCAGGTATTTTGGCTGACAGCATTAAGGCATGGCACAGGAAAAATATGGAGGCTCTTAAACCTTATCAAGCTCCTTCGTCAGATATTACTATTCCTGTAGACCCTGATTCGCCTGCCCCAAATGACTTTGATCTTAGGAATTATTTACCATTCGGTTCTAATACTCCTGACAAGGATTTGCGTGGAAGACCTTTACCCAATATGCCTGTAGGTACTGGACAGCAAGGACAGCAAGTTGTTTCTTTACCTGAAGAATTAAGGGGTGGCCCCATTCCTGCAGGAACAAAGAAGCGAGGGCAATACGCAGGTATGGCGATACCAGAACTAATGCCTGATGTCGGGTTTGGTGGCCCTGATACTAGCGGTGGTTATCCCGGTGAGCAGGAGACTAGGGAATATTGGAAGACACATGAAGAGGATAAAAAGAAAACTGTTGAAGAGATTACTCCTGAATACAAGAAGTCTATGGTTGAGCATTGGAGGAAAGACCCTGTTATTGAGTCATTGATCCAAACTGAAAGCAGTGGTAATGCGAAAGCTGTAGGATACAAGATTAAATGGGATGATGGTAAAGGTAAGTTTGTTCATGTCAGGGATAAGGATGGGAAGAAAATACCTCAGTCTTATGGCTTAATGCAAATGACTTTATCGACTGCATCAGCCACAGATTGGGGTAAAAAAATATTTAAAGGGAAGAGCAAAGAAGAAAGAGTGCAGTTGTTGTATGACCCATACAATAATATGAAAATGTCAAGAGAGTTTACTGACAAGTTGAAGAAACAATTTAATGAAAATAAATATACAAAAGATTGGGACGAGTTTGATAAGCGTATTCTTGTTGGTATGGCATACAACTGGAAGGGTGAAGGTTTGAGCAAAAAAGTTATTGATGTAATCAAACCAGAAAAATTCCAAGATATTCTTTATAAGGCTTCTAAGTTTGGAATCAAAATACCGAAACAAACTAGAAGGCAGGTAAGAGTTTTGCGTAAGAAATTGTATAAGATGCAACATGGCAAAGCTATTAACATGGACAATGTTCCTTCTTATGCTCCGTTTTAATTTTTGATAAAGGATTGGTATGCCACCACCTACTACTTTGTATGAACCAGAACCTTTCCTCGGTTATAGCTTTACTGAAGAGGATAAAGAAAGATTCCGCAGATATGGCATGGATGTGCAAAATGCCTTAGATGCAGGAGGAACGCCTGAAGAAATATCTGAAGCCGCAAAAAGTATAGAGCGTGATGAACAGTTTAAAGTAGAACGTGCTGAACATCCTGTACAGCAGTCACGCCCTGTTGCAGTACCTCCCTTAGAAGACCCTAACTTTGACGTACACGGAGTCCCCCAACAGTACGAAGGACTAACCGATCCTGAGAGATATAAAATGCGTGGTGAAGCAGGTGATGTAGGCACGGCATTAGTGCAAGGGTTAACATCTATGTTTGGTACTACTGTCGGGTTTGGGATGGAACGGTTGGGCGAGAAGTATGAGAATCAAGTGTTGGAAGATTTGGGCAGAACTTTAAAAGATACAGCAAATAAGTATGTGCAGTCTTTAGGCGAAAGCATGTCACCAGTAGGAAGGGGGCAGGGTGTTGGTTCAAGGGATTTCTTGGTAAGAAAAGAAGGTATGGAGGATCGTCCTTGGCATGACATATCAAGTTATGAACCTGGTAATTTTAATCTTGACACGATTCTACAAACTATGGGCAGTGCGGCAGGTTCTTCTATTATGCCGGGTGGTCTAGCTTATAAATTAGGAAGGGGAATACAGAAAGTAACAAAGGCATCTCCGTATGTGGCAGGTGCTAGTAGTATGGCTATCGCAGGTGGCGGTCTTGAAGGATTGTCTACTGCAAGCGATGTTCATGATGATGCTATGAGAGTACCAGACGAAGTGATTGTCAAGTCTCCTATCTTTAAAGCTATGTCTGAAGAAGTGTTGAAACAACATCCAGATGCACAGGGTTCACAGCTTATAGATTTCACCAGAAAACAGATAGCTAATCAGGCGGCTTATGAGTCTGGTCTTTATAGTGGGCTTGGTATTGGCTTCACATCTATTCCTGTGGGTGGCTTCCTTGGTAAGGTTGGTATTTTAGCCAAGCCAGAGGCAGGATTTAGGAAGGGATTTATCAGTTCTATTATATCTGGTAGTGGGAGAGAAGGAGTACAGGAGTTTATTCAGGAGGGTGGACAACAGGTAGCACAGAATTACGGTAAGTATCTTATAGGTGAAAGCCCTGAGAAGTGGAACTTCATAGGTGTGCCAGAAGCTGCGGTAAGGGGTGCTGTTGGTGGTGCAGGAGTTGGCGGTGTTATGGGTGGCGTTTCTAGGGCAGTAACCCAAGCTGACGCACCAATGGCAGAGATGGAAGAGGATGTATTAAGGGAAATAGATGAAGAGACGGCAGCAAAAGAAGCACAGTTAGAAGAAGAAAAAGAACTGACTGACAAGGCTAAAGTTGAAGAGGCAAAGACAAAGGGTAAACCTCAAGATCAACAGGTAAAAGATTACGAGAAGGAGACAGAACGTGCTTCTTTAATAAACACCAAGTTAAGTACACTATATAAGCTAAGAGAAGAAGGCAGTCTTAGCAGAAAGGCAATGAATACCTCCAAGTTGAAATGGAAACAGGGTGATTCGTTTACCAAGATACTAAAGAAGAATGGATTTACCGAGGCTGATGTTGATGCTTATGGTTCTCCTGATACTACCTTTGGTATTGGTGATGCCTTAGAGTCAGATGAATTTATTCTTGGTGAAGAGAAAGCTCCTAAAGCAACTACTACTACCGCAACTACTACTGCAACAACTACTCCTCCTAAAGGAGATGAAGTAGATGAAGTAGATGAAGTAGAAAAGACTATTGCAGACATAGATGCAATCGCAGAAGGAGATGAAGAGGCTACAACTACTGCAACAGCAACTCCAACAGCAACTCCAACAGTAACTGCTCCTACTGGCAAGCCTGTTTTTAAAAACAAAGCAGACCAAAAAGAATATAACAGTGCTAGTACAGGTTTGGGGACAAACCAGAGGAATTTGAAAGCTTTAGAAAAAAAGCGTAGTGAAGCTACAGACCCTGAAGAAATTAAAAAGTTAGATGAAAAGATAGTTGCCAAAAAGGAAAAAATAAAACAGTCAGAAAAAAGAGTAGCCGATGCTCTTGCTAAAGGAACTGTACCAGAGGTTGCTCCTGCTGTTGAGACCACTGAAGAACCTTTTGTTAAACCTACTGAAGAAGTATATGAACAGGAGGGGGAAAGAATATCAGCAGAAGAACAGGATAAGGCTAGGGTAACAACTCCTCCTAAGTTTGACGCACAGACTGACAAAAATTTTGCCAAGGCTCTTACCTACTTTGACGAGTATTACGACCGTACAATAGAAAAGAATAAAGGGAGTGAGCAAGCTGTCATAGATGCGGCTAGTAAGTTGACGCATAGTGCAAGCAGGGCTAGAGCCATATATAAAGACAAGACTCCAAAGGGTGTGAAGGCAAAAGATTTTATTGGGCCTAGACAAATGGAGAGGGGAATAACCGCAGGGCAAAGTCTTACATTACTAGAGAGACTTGGCGGTAATATTTATGATGCGAAGGGTGAGAAGGTAAAGAAGCAAGAAACGTGGAAGAGAATATTTACTATTGTTCAGGCGAACAAGCCAGTATCTGGGCTGAGAACTGAGTCAGAGACAGGTGAGCTTGAAGTTGCTGCCACCAGAGGTAAAACTAGAGATCGAAAAGAATCTGACATAGTTAAAGCTGCAAAGTCAGTAACAATGAAATCTAAAGACCCTGCGTTTCTGGCTAAGTATGAAAAACTTAGAGATGAATTAGAAGAGAAGGCATCAACTCAGGAGTTAGACAACAGGGAGAAATTACAACTAGAGGTAGTAAAGAGGGGGGTTAAAGAACATTACGGGAAGGATGTCGGTAGACAAATACCTGAGTTAGAAACAAGGAAGAAAATAATAGAGGATAAATTAAAAACGCAGAAGCTAGATGCCAAGGGTATAAAGGCTTTAAAGGATGAGTCAGCAGAGATTGATAATGAGATAAAAGAATTTAAGGCATGGGAAAAGAGAAGAGAGACTTATCTTTCTGACAAGGAGAGTAGAAAAACTTTAGCGGAGAAGGTAAGGAAGTTAAGGTATCGTCTTGACATGCTGTTCAGACCTCCTATTACTGGTGGTAAGAGAGCGGCTGATTGGAACCAGTTGTTCGATGAGACTAGGAAAGATTATAACCCTGCTGTTGCCGAGCTTTATACAGAGTGGTTGATTATTGAGTCTCTTCACAGCAAGGTTGAGAAAGCACCAGATAAATACCTAGACAAAAATGGAAATGTAATAGACATCTATCGTGTCCAAGCTTCAGATATAATTCATAAGAAACTTCAGAAGCTTCTTGTTAAGAGGAACAAGGCATTCGCTAATCTCCATAATTCACGAACTAATAAAGAGATGGAGCTTGAAACTGAGTACCTTGCTAAAAGAAGAGAACAGTTAGAAAAAGCAGGTAAGGATGAGAAGACACTTGCTGAAGCTTGGGAGGAAATTAACAGGTTCGCTTCTAACCAGAAGTTAGCATTGAGAAAATATTGGAAAGAACAGGTACCTAAAGCTTTAGCAGCCGAAGAAGAATTTGTTGACATGGCATTGGAGAATGATATTGACGTAGAAATGTTCAAGAATGATTTGGTTGATATAACTAATGTCCAAGATTTACACCTTGATAATTTGGAGGTAGCAAAAGAAGTCAGAGAGTTAACTAATACATTCAATCTTATGTATCGTGATGGTGCATACATAGGACAAGCAGGGGCTAATGTTCAGGCAGGTAGGGTTGTATTCCCAGAAGCAAGGGAAGATTCTGAATCTTGGATGAAACAAAGTGGATTTAATGTAGGTGATGTGCCTGCTACCAAGGCTGACTTAAAAGATGCCTATATGTATTCTCAAATGAGGGAAACAGAGAGAGTTCTTGCCGATGCAATGTTTACCAAGAGCCAACGTAAGGAAATGCTTAGTGGTGTATTCATTGGGGAGCCTGCTTCTGTCGGGGTTGACTATGAGAAGTCAACGCTGATAGGTCAAGCCGCACATAATCTTAGAATTGATAAAGCTTTGGCAGACAAAAAAATAACCAAAGAAGAGGCTGACCATTTAAGATTCGATATAACCCAAGAACAAATAGATTCTGCCGCAGAGGCAGAAAGAGATGCCATAGACAGGAAGGTTACAGAGATAAGACTGATGGCAGAAAAACTAGGGATTGATCCTGTAACTTATATTGATGACTATAATAAAATTAAGGGGATAGCAGACCCAACTCTTCCACATGATGATGAAGCAACTGTTGGCATGGACATCTTATTTAAGACACCATTGGTGTTAACAGGTGTGACACCACGCAAGCTTAAGGTTACTAGCCATAAGCCAACAAAAATTTCATTTAAAAAGATGCCAAAGAATCCATCCTATACAGTAGAGGGTGGCGGTGAGACTACAGAGGGATTACCAAATTGGTTCAGGTTTCTTGGCAAGACAGATGAGAGCGGAAGAATAATTACTGGCTTGAATTACAATTCTGTAGAAAAAAAGTGGGAAAAATCTAATGAAGGGCAGATAAAGAAAGAAGGGTTGGCTAAAGAAGGGTCAATGGCAGGGAAACAATCTTGGAAAAAGGGTGAGGCTGGCAAACAACAAACAAGATCAGTGGCGAGTATTATTAATCCAATGAAACTTGGTATCACCGAGGTGGAAGGTGTCAAGACCATTGAGATAATCATGGATAACGACACGGACGAAGGAGTTTTAATAGGAATAATTAATGTAGCCACAGAGGACATGTACCAAGATGACTATACTGGCTATGAAGTCACCGAAAAGAAATACAAGATGGGTGATATTATTGATGTCCACTTTAATGCTACTGCGAGAAACAAATATAATATTACTAATGAAACTTTGAATGATGTGTTGGCACATGCTCTTGGTACATCTGTTCTTGCCACAGCACAGCCACATAATACAGCCAAGTTCCACAAGGAGAGGGATGCTATCGGGAGAGCATTGCGTGAAATGGATTTGAAGTTCACCAATGTGGGAGATAGAAGGTTGGCTCATAATTATTTCAGAATTGCGTACATACATGAATTATCTGTAGCTGATCCTGAAGTTAATGAGTATGGTCTGAGCGAGAAACATTTTAAAGAACTTAGGGATGAAGAAGCACGGTTCATGCTTGCAGGTGAATTAGAGCCAGTGGTTGGTGGTAACTTTAGATTGGATTGGCTTGAGACAAAGGAGTTGCTTTACAAGCGTAAACCAAAAGAATTGAGGCGTGTTATTACACAAAAGGAAGAGGAATTGCCAAAAGGTGTCCAAGGCCCACTGCGTATACTTGATGTTACAACGATGGAGACAGAAGAAGGCTTGACACCAGAACAAAGAAAAGAGAAGGAATATCAAGCTAAGAAACGGGAGGTAGAGCAAAAGCAAACAGGAAGAAAGGATGTGTCCGAAGTCCTGATGCCTACTGGCACTACCATTGCGTTGGCATCTTACAGCAAAGAAGATCATGAGGAGGTAAAACCTGATAAGCCGTTAAAGCCATTGGAAGGTTCTAGTAAAGAAGAGACACAGGAATGGGAGGAGAAGCTTGCAAAGGGTAGCAATATTATTGCTCTTGATGCAAGTGGTAACCCGATTATAACCGAAGAAGAAGAAGCATTGCTAAGAGAAGCTGACGGCAAATCATCAACGCAAAAAGATATAGATGGTGCGAGTGATAAGGCAAGCGAAGATAATCAGGGTTGTGATTTGGCTGATGTAATTAAAGATATGGATGATATAGCGGAGTTATAATGTCTAAGTCATGTAATGGTTGGGATAAGATGTCTGGCGGTAAGGCTGACCTTGGTAACGAGGATGCCAACAAAGTCAAAGACGTAATGAACAGGGACAAGAAGCTTTGGGATGCCAAGAAGCGTGAGTGGCTTAACCCGAAGAAAGTGTGGGAGTCTATCCACAGGAATGTCTTTGATATTAAGGGGAAGGTAAAGCGTGAGGTAAGGTCTAGGTTTGGTGAGAAGGCTGAAGTTATTATTCGTGAGCTTGAGTTGTCGGCAGGTGGTTCGGCAGTAGGTGATGTCCAATACCAGATAGCACACCAGAAAATATTTGCAGGTCTAAGTGAAAAACAATTCAACAAGCTGAATGAAATAATACAGGCTAGGCGTGTCATTGCTATTGATACCCACAAGAAATCAGTAGCCAGAAATATTCTGGATGATAAAGCTTTAGGTACTGTGTTTGATGCAAGGGATGAGGGACATATAGCTGCGTTGACAAAGATATTAAGTGCTTCTCAAATCCAAAGCATTAAGAAGTTTTCTTCCAGTAAACAATTCTATACTGTCAGAAAGAAAAACTTAGGTAGTGACTATGAATTTACAGGGCATGACACCGAAGCCCAAGCACAGAAACATGCGGATAATGCACCAACAGAAGTATTAAAGGAAGCTGGTGTGTTGCATCCCGGTGGTCTTACTTCTAAAGAACATCAGGCTTTCCTTGATGCTTATAAAAATTTAGACCCAAAGAATTTTAAACAGCTTGACAGGTACGCTACCCTTTACTTCAAAACATTTGAAAGCCAACTGGGTCATATGCGTAGGGCAGGTTTAATTAGTCAGAAGAATTTTGAAAACATGAGGAAGGTGGGAGACTACTCCCCTAGAAGGTACATCCAGTTCTTTGACCCTGACATTACTGCTGATGAGATGGCACAGATTACCACTGGTAGTACACAGGCTCTTGAACAGGATTCTTCCCTGTTGATGAGAGATTATATTGTCAGGTTGCATAGCAGGATTGCCAAGAACAAGGCTAATGTTGAGTTGTATAAGTACGCAGTTGAGAATCCTAAGAATGGAATAGCTACTATAATAGATGATGAGGCGGTAGTCCCTGATAACTTCAAGGTTATTAAAGCTTATGTAGATGGTAAGTCTAAACGAATGAAGATGCCGTTGGAGTACGGCAAGGATTGGGGTGAGATTGATCCTGCACTAGACCATACTACTGGTAAAATTTTAAGGTTCTTATCTGGGGCTTCTATTGTGAGAGGTCTTGCTACTGGTTATAACCCTGAGTTTGCCCTTACTAACCTGCCTCGTGATTTATTTTTTTCTTGGTTCAGGACGAAGGAGTATAGTTCCGCCGCACCATTTGCTTTTGTTCAAATGCCAATGATGCTTAAGAATGTATCCCGTGATGTTTGGCATACGAAAGATGTACCTACTGGCAGAGCTTTAGACTTCCTTAAAGAAGGTGGCATGATGGAGTTCATGACTACGCAGGGGCAAACGCTTGAGAAGATGTTCAAGGGTGGTAGTCAATCCATGACCAAGAAAAGTATATCAACATTTTCTAAGTGGGCTTCATTTACTGGGCAGAAAACAGAGCTTTGGGTGAGGTTAGCTTTAAGAGAGCAAGCTATTAAAAACAGGGTAAGCCGTTCTGTATGGAAGAAGTATGAGAAGTGGAATGATACTGGTAGGAAGGGTGCTTCACCTGTTCCTGAATCAGTAAGCAGACATGCTACTTGGGTAGCAAGAAGTTATCTTGATTTCTCACAGGGTGGCAAGCTTTCAAAGGTAGGTGATGTTGCTATTCCATATCTTAACGCAGGACTACAGGCTACAAGAGGAATGTTCAGCACTTTAACTGGTCGTGTTGCAGGAGGTGGTGAAGTTGGTGCGTCAAGGGCAAAGGAAATAGCGAGGGCCCACTTAAAGATGGCACAGTTCATAGGAATCTTTGGTGCTTTCTTCATAGGCAACATGATGAGATTCCCTGATGAAATGGAAAAGGTAGACGACAGGGATTTATGGAACAGTATAATTCTGTTCTCTGATTTTACTGATAAGGATGAAGATGGGAAGGTGAACAGTCGTGGTTATTTCAAGGTTACATTAGACCAAGGGCAAGCTGCTATGGGTAGTTTGGTTGGTCTTTTGTTTACAAATTATCTTAGGACAGAAACAGACCTACCACCAGATAGTGTATACGGTAGGTTAGCCAGAATAAGACCCGAAGTATTTAGGGAAGGGCTTATGAATCTTATTCCTTTTACTAACTTTCTTCCACCTACTATTGATGCCGCACTTGCTGCGGCTAATATGGATTCATATAAATGGAGAAATATACACAGAGGGGTATTGCACAAAGACAAGGGACAGGAATGGACACCGTTTACCCACCCTGCCTTAACGATGTCAGTACAAAAGCTGAATGAATTACTGCCAAGCTATGCAGGGATAATCCCTGATGAACCATTCTCTCCTGCACGAATGAAATTTGTACTGGAAACATTTTTTGTCCCCAGTAATTCTATTGTCAGGTTAGCTACGATGGGGATTGATAGATTGTCAGATAAATATTTGCGTACCCCACAAGAAAAAGAAATAGTAGAGAACATTACTAAAGAGAAAAGAAGGATGTTCAAAGAAATACCGGGGCTTGACAGGGTGTTTGAGATGACACACAAGGAGAGTGTGCATGACAGAAAGAAAGCACACAACGATATGTTGGTTGGCAACTCAAGGATAGCTAAAGTTAAGAACCAAGTTAAACTATATGAATCACAATTGAATGGTGTAGCACCAGATGACAGGGAAACAAAAAAGAAAATAAGAAAGCTTGCCTTCGCAACAATAAAAGCTTACGAGAAGATCAATCATATATCAAAAGAAGAAGGCTCTGTTATGCGTGAGCAGTTTGAAAGATCATTCAGGAGCAAAGTAAAATTAAAGAACATCACAATGCCTAGATTCTGGCGTGAAGTTAAACAATCTCGTGATGCTCATACTAGGGCTGCTATGATTTTTGGTAATTATAATACTGCGAGTGAAGAGAAAAAGAAAATAATTATGAAAGAATTTTATGCCGACAAGGAATTAAACATAGGAACAAAAGGGATAAAAGTTTCTTCTATTCTAAACGGTATGATAGTAAAAGAAAAAAGAAGTCCTAAGAATGAAAAGTTAGAAGGGATGAACAAGACTCTTACAGAGATGTCCAAGAAGGGTTGGGATTATTTTGATTGGAGAGAATGATGAAGGGCATCAATGATTATGTAACCAAGGATGGTGTGCGTGTATTGCGTGTCCACTATTCTGCTGACGAAGACAAGGATACCGATAATCCAAGAGGTAAGGATTGGTTGGCTAAGTCTTTAGTGGGCTACCCCGGTGGTGTCATTGGTGCTAAGTGGAAGAGGGAGATGGAGATTGACTTCAATGCACAGGGTGGTCAGCTTGTATTCCCATGTATGGAGAAACATATACAACGTATCTATATACCAGAGTATAAAGAACTGCCAGAAGCTTGGAAGTTATACGGTGGGTTCGACTATGCAGGTAGGGGTGTTACCGCATTCGTAGTAGTAGCTCATGACAAGAAGCAAGATGAATACTATGCTGTGCATGAGTTCTATAAGAAGAAGGCAGGTTATGTTATGACATCTGAAGCTATCAAGGACTATAAATATTATGACAGATTAGAATGGATAACATCTGATCCAAGTATGTGGACTAGGACACAGGAACGTGGGAATGGTGGTGACTTGGTTAGCATGGCTCAGTTATTCAGTGAACAAGGGATACATTTTATCAAGGGTACACGAGGTGGTGATACAGAATTTGCTGAACTGATTAACGAGAAGATGTGGAATGGATTTGACAGGAAAGGATTCTCTACTTCATGGCAACCCAAGTACAGGATAACCAAGGCTTGCCCCAACCACTGGACAGAGATGTCACAATGGCGGTATAATGAATGGTCAACTAGCACTGGTGTTAATAAGAATGTTAAGGAGTCGATGATAGATAAGAACAACCACAGCATTGATGCAGTCAAGTACCTATTCAAGATGCTGTCCAGTAACTGGATGGCTGACAAGGTAGACAGCTTTGATATGTCCAGACATGTAGTTAACTAAGGAGGGAGAACACAATGGCAGAAACTTATGTACAACCAAACACTCTGACCAATGATGATGGGGAAGAGTATGATGTTAAAACTGTTTGTTCCCATGAGGGACGCAAGAAGATGGATGACCGTGCCGCTAATGTAATTAACATATCTATGGAGACTGACAACAGGACGGCATGTGGCGACATTGGTGGAAAATACTAAGATAGCAAATACAACTGGCGGTCTTGCAATCCATCACAATGGTAGGTATCATCCATGTGACAGCTTGATGGCATCAGTTTTCTTAGGCAACGATGACCACACAAGAGCTTACTGTATAGCAGGTTGTCGTATTAAAAAGAAGCTAGTTGGTGGGCAATGGAAGAGTGATACTGAATATCATTTGTTCAGTGAAATCATAGGAAGATTATCACCTGACCTTATCAAGGAGATAAGAAAGTTCCTTAAGGATAACAGGATAGAACGCATCATCATGATATGTTCTGACGAAGACTTCAGGAATAGAATGAGAAAAGAATTTGGATGCCGTGCTATCTTTGAAGACGAGAAGAGAAGAAAGAATGATTCAGTTATCTTAAGAGAATGGTTCGCAAGAAACAAGAGTGGCTCTGAAGATTCTCTGCTCAAGGTATGGGGTGATTGCAGTGAAGCGGTGAAGGCTAACTATCCACCCACTCGTGACTGCATGGTCAGGCTTCTTGATTGGTATGACCAGAGGATGAATAAAAAAATAAGCGTACCTATAACATTATCACAGCGTACAGGTTATGGATAAGATAGCAACCCCAGAAGAAACTGCTTCTAACGTAGGGAAGAAATTCAACAGGCAAGATGCCTTCATTGAACAGATCATAATGAACCCTAGCAAGAGCAAGATTTCACTTGCCATTAAAGCAGGGTATGCAATCAAGGCTATTGATAAAACAGTCAGCAGGCTGACAAATGACAAGGCGTTTCTCAAGCGTCTTGAAGCTAGGAAAGATGAGATACAAATACGATTACAAGTAACTGCTGATAAGGTAGCCGAAGAGTATGCAAGGATAGCGTTCCTTGACCCAAGAGATTACTACGAGTATACTCAGGATGGTGGTGTTACTTCAAAGAAATCATCAGCTACCGATCTTAAACCAGTATACGAGATAGAAGAAACAAGATCAGGCAAGGGTGCTAATGGTAAGAATACCATTAAGCTTAAATTCTATAACAAGATGGATGCTCTCAAGGCATTGAGAGACATGTTCGGATATGACAAACCTGCTAAACATGCCCACCTCGTTGCAGGAAGTGGACAAGGACTCGATCCAAAGAGGATTGAAACGGCTATCCTCGGACTCATTGGCACAACTGCATCAACTCCTCCTTCTTAGGGATTGGGTCAAACATCCCAATAACTTTATATTTTCTGGTTATGTTAAGACAAAGGACGAGCATGATGCAGACAATCCTATCAAGGCATTCCCAGACAAAGCCTACCTCAGAGAAGTAATCAACGTAGTCCATACATCGGACAGGTTGTTCATACCCAAGAGTAGACAGATAAGAATGTCTTGGGTCATGGTATTGTATGCCCTATGGGTAGCCCTGTTCTCCCCACACCAAGCTATCTTTATACAGAGTAAGAAAGAAGAAGATGCTGCCGCCCTAGTATTTGACAAGAAGATGGAGAACTCAAGGATGAGTTTCGTTTACCATCACCTGCCTGAATGGCTCAAGGAAATGATTCCTGTGGACACCAGTTACGCTAAGATGAGATTTGGCAATGGAAGTATAGTGTGGGGTATCCCAGAAGGAGGACATATCATTCGCTCTCACACAGCTAGTCTGGTGATATCAGATGAGTGTGCCTTCCAACCAGAATTTGAGGATGCCTACACGGCAGCAGTTCCTATGGCTAAGAAGATAGTAGGCTTATCTTCCGCAAACGGTGGGACTTTCTTTGGGGATGTTGTTACTGAAGTAATCTAGTACAGCCAAGCTACCATCTGATCCTTGTCAGGGTCTAAATCAAAATGCAAGAAGTCTTTGCCTATCCCTATCCTCTGGAATATATCATATTGTAACGCAGTATGTAACAGTTGATATCTTATCCGACTTGTCTTGGCTGATACATCAACAGCACGACCGCCAACATGATGGCTTGACTTAGGATTCTTCTTTGTTTCTTCGTGTTCATCACAACGGTAGCCACTGTTAATTGTGATAGGATGCCCATAGATTTCCCTCATATGATCTAACGCAAGCACAAGTTCAAAGTCAATCCCCAACTGACCGTGGCACTTGCCGCACTTACAACTAAATTCATGTGGTTTAAAGTATTTAATGATAGACCAATCATCAATCTTTGCCAGTTGATCCGCTTCTAAATATTCCATACCTTCTTTATACATACCTTCTGGAAACTTACCAACTCCTTTTATTTCTTTCCACTCTCCTTCTGGTATTTTTTTTATTTTCATTTCCTCTCTGCCTTTTCTAGTAATATCCATAAAGTATCTCCTGATATTATCAAATAGCTTTAATGTCGGACTCATTTTTAATTGTTTGCCTCCTTCAATTGTTTAATTATCTTTCTCTTTCTGTCCATCTTACCTTCAAGGTAGCTTATATATGTTAACATTTCTTCCCAACATTTATAAGCCTTAGATTTTTTAGTTGCTGTCTTAACTAATTCCCTTCCTAAATGTTTAATACAATCATCAGGTCTTTCCAACCTGTGTCTCAGGTCAGGTGTCTTCATTAACTTGCTCCATAAAATCCTCTACTGGTATAATAGAATAATATAATATTGATATTTTTTCTGGCGGTGAGCTTCTATGTTTTCTTCTTGAGTAAAAATCATGTGGCACAACAATACGCCAAGGCTCTCTACTCCTTCTGAAAAATAAAACAGGCAACCTTTCTATCGGTGCCTGTTCAACTGTTTGTTCCCACCATTTTTCTATCTGTAATTTCTCTTGGAACTTAACTTCGATGGCGTACCCATGCAGACCTAATACATCATAGCCACCATCTTGGGTCTGCATGAGGTTACGCTTGTATTCGCCACCGAGTTTCTCAGCTAGGAGTTTGCATACTTCCCTTTCTCCTCGCTGACCCTTCTGTCTACTTGCTCTGCTCAAACTTCCTCCTGTGTTCTTTCCAAGTCTTCACATGAGCATCATGTTGTTCTTGCTTTGGTTTTTCTTTTTTACAATAATTGCGTAATGCTTCTGTTGTGCCTGTAGGCATTTTTACTTCTGAAACTTTAGTAGGCATTGCCTGTTCTCCTTCGCAACAGGGTGAGTAATTGCCACCGCAATGATTGCATTGCGTATGACCGTGTACCTCTATTGGTACAGTTTCTTTATGACATAACGAACATTTTTCTGTAGTCATGTTAACTCCTTGGTGCATAAATATTAATAGGGAATCCTTGTAGCTCTGTTTGTTCTGCTAAATAAACAGGGCCAGTTCCTACGTTACCACGATGTTCATCGTTGATTATATGCTGGCTTTGTAACCAACCAACAATGGTATAGTTTGGCATCTCTCCAACAACCAATACATAAACATCGCAGTCAGATATCTTCTTGGTGGTGGGGACAATTAAACGTCCAGTAAAATAATGAGTTGTCTTAACATCAATAGTTGTATCAGCTATTTTTAAATCGTAATCGCCCCTTGTAGTAGAGAAATCAGGATAAAGATTAAAGGCTTTCCCAAAAGCCAACTCACCGCCAACTCCCTCGACTTCAGTTTGATATGTAGATTGTGAGCCTGCCTTTCTGTTTTTTATCCCCTTCTCTCTGTTAGTCTTGTACCTCTGTTCAGCTATAAGGACGGCTATCTTTTGTTCATTACTATTCAGAACAACTTTCTGGCCTCTGTCTAATGGTGTTTCTGCAAACATCATTTCTGCCATCTTGCTTGGTATTATCATGCTTTGATTTCTCCTTTTTTTATTCTATATTTCATTTCAGTTTCTGCTAGTCGTATAGCATGAGCTTTCATTTGTGATACCTGCTCTACAACCATGCCAGTTTCGTTATGAATACAATAAGCATGTATCGGATATTTTAAATCTTTAACAACATAAGTTTTATACAACTCAGCATCGGTTACTAATTCTCTTTTCTCCATAATGTCATAAATCCTTTCTTGGTATTCTCTAGTATCCTGAAGAATAAACTACGCTCATCATCAGTGATACCCTGACGATTAAAGATATGCTCCACGTTTTCTTCATCCCCTTGGTAACCAAACTCTTCTGCTTTCTTGGCAACAAATAAATTATAAGCCAATGTTTCTATGTTGTTATGCTCATTAGGTATTATTTTATTGTCACGGTTTCTGTCTGGGTTAAATTCTTGGTCAAGAAACCTGTCTAATTCCTCGTCTTTACTCATTGGGTTCCTCCTTTAGAATCTTTCCTTTGAGTTTTTTGCCACGATGTATCCACAAGATATCATCCTTTGTCAACCCTTTCAATCTTGGTAGTTCGCTCTCCATATAAACTACCAAGTTCTGTGTTTTATTGAGCTTACGAAATGCCTGTTCATCCCTTGCCAGATAAAACTGTTCACTAAATATAGGAGAATGCATGAGTACATACCCATTCTTCTTATAAGCATCTCTCCATTCTTCACCCTTGATAATAGATAGATGTTTAAATGTTTTGTCAAGAGCAATTCTTTGACACTCTGCCTTGGTCTTGCCATCCTCCTTCTCATAAAAGTTTTCGTATACTTCCCTTGCTATATCCCCAAGGTTGAGGAGTATAGAGGGGTGTTCTAATTCTACTCCTTTCTTTTCCAAGACAGAATCAGCGTCTTGTTCATATTTGCCAGAAAAATTTTTTTCAGATTTTTCCACTTGGTCTTTCCCCCTCTGTCATTAATTGAGTACGTTCATTATAATTAAGATGAATACTTCTAGGTGCTACTCCGTTCCTGTTTTTTCTAAGGTTAAGAATGTACTGCTTGTATTTGTCTGGCACGTTGTCACCCTTGTCAGTATTCTTTATCCATTCATAGTGAAGGATCATAAAGGTGTCTGCATCCTGTGCCAACTGCCAACACTCACCGATGTTAGATAGCTCTGGTTCTTTCTCGCCATCACGATTCATTTGAGCTACCACAATCAGCTTGATACCAAGCGTAGTACATATATGCTTGAGCATCTGGTTGTATCTACCCAAGCTGATACGCTTGGCATTCTCTTTAAACGCAAGCTTGTCATTCCTGATATGACCAATGTAATCAACCAAGACTACCTTGATGCCATGCTTGGCATGGTACTTATGTATCAAGCTAGTGATATGGTTGATGTTCTTCGGTGTATTGTCTGTCATGTACAGGGTAGAATGTTCAAGCTTCTCTGCGAATCTAGCCACCAGTTTAAATTCTTCTGGTGTATTGCCGTAGTCGCCAGTATCTATCTTATCAATCTCAACACCTGAGAGTATAGCGAGAACACGAGTAATGATTTCATCAATGTTCATTTCAAGATTGATATACAGGACAGGCACTTCTTCTACTGCAAGATTCAAGGCTATGTTAAGAGACAAGCCTGTCTTACCTACCCCTGTACTGGCTGCGATACAGTTCACATCCCTCAACCTTTTCATATACCTGTCGAGCAATGGGAATCCTGTCTGGTAACCACTCTCTCCTTCTGGGTCTTCAAACCTAGCCTTCGCATTCTTATAACCACGCACTGCCATATCCTCTGGGGAATAGACATCGACTGCCTTGCTGTTGCTGTCCACTTCACCCATCAATTGGAATACGGAAGAGTGTGCTTCATAAAGGA
>VTLG01005687.1_pt1 | contig 58405 bp, 65 predicted proteins | sample 4694571 | NCBI WGS metagenome assembly VTLG01 (sample SAMN12604809, study PRJNA352737) | marine metagenome | biome: ENVO:00000447; feature: ENVO:00000209|ENVO:00000569|ENVO:01000036; material: ENVO:00002151; isolation source: viral sequences binned using virsorter ...
AAGATTATTAATAAAACTATCAAAGTGGACAGGAGTCCCATTAATACGTAACCTGCCAGTATGAGGCTCAAGAGCAGGGAATACCACAGCAGTAATAAGGTTGGAGTTTTTTGCTCTAGCTTCAGGAGTAATTGTATTGTTCTCGTCCTCAAAGTCGTCCAGTACAATAAGGTCGTATCTTTTGTGTAGTTTCGCACCACCCCTAATCCCTGATATATTAGACTTAGAAATGAGCTTACACCCATTTGCAAACTCTATATCTGTTTCTGTCCATTTTTTTCCTTTCAAGTCGCCAAAATAATATTTAATTCTATCATTTGTCTCAATATGAGTCTTTACATAATCCATATTCCCTGTGGCAAGCTTTGCAGTTGCAGATACCCATCCATAAAACAAAGGCTCATCAACATCTGATAAGCCCCATTCTTTCTCTTTACCATTAAAACAGAAAGATTTTAATATATCGCACTTAGTAAGTACTGTTTTACCATGCCCTCTAGGCATAATAATAGCTAACTGCTTAATAGACTTATCATCTACCTTGTCTGCTATTTGGTAATGAAACCAAGGCGTTTCACTTCTCATATAATCTTGAGGCAAGAATAACTTGCCGAAAGCAATCATATCTGAATAAGCTTCTCTTAAAAGTTTTTCTTCTCTAGAAACGTTATGAAAATTTACATTAGCCAATTATTTTTTCTTCTTTCTTTTAGCAGTTTTTTTCTTTTTAGGTGGTCTACCTCTTTTAGAACCATAAGTTCCTTTACCGTATGGCATATTATTCACCTTCTGTATAGTCGTTATTATAGTATTTTCTCATTTGTAGTTTTTTCTTAGTTTTAGTACCAGCCATTTCATGAGTGTATTTAGCACTTCTTTTTTTTCTTCTTAATCTAAGATTTTCACTAAATTGTTCATCTCTATATGGGTTGTTTGGGTTTATTGGACTATATTTTAAACCTCTTTTTTTCATTTTTACTTTAGGTTTAATTGCCCTTGAAACATTAGTTTTGCTAATAGGTTTACCTGTTTTAGCATCTTTAAATTTAACTTTAGCCATTTTATTTCTCCTATTTGCCTTCTTCGTAAGTATTGTTAAAATACTTTCTTTTTTGTGATTTGGTACCTACTTTACTGTGAGACTTAGCAGCGCTTTTTTTAAGCTTATCTTGCCTTGCTATTTCATCCTTTATATCTATAAAGTCTTGATGAGACTTCTTATTTGGTGGATTACCTTTCCCTATAGGTCTATAAATTTTACCTTCTTTTCTCACCGTTTGCTTACTTAATTGCGTTCTTGAGACTTTGGGAACTATTCTGCCATCCTTGTACTTATTAGCCATTATTTCTCCTATAATTTCATTATTTTTTTAAACATTAGTACACAAAGAATAATAAGCATAACACTGGCTATATCTACAAAATGATTACCTGAATCACTTTCGATACTACCTATAGGTGTTTCAATTTTTATTTTCTTTGTTTCATTCATTTAGTTTAGGTCTTTCTACATTTTCATTAGTAAATCCACTAAACAATTCTTTTGAAGCTACTCCAGATATTTCCTGTACTTTTGTACCTTTATCTTTAATTTCTAACACTTCACTTAATTCTGTTAAAGCTTTTAGTTTATCAGAGTCTTTTTCAGCAGTAGTAGCAATAATCTTAATACCATCTAATACTAACTCTTCATCTATTTCTAATTTTTCTAATATAGGCTTTAAATGTTCTTTCATTTTCTTTTGCACCCTCTCTGTCTTAACAAGTAGCATAGCCCTTGTTTCAGCATATTTTTCGTTGTCCGTTTTAAATGCATTTATATATGCATCTTTTAAAGTCATATTCTTTTGTAGGTTATGAATAAATAATTCTTCTCTACCTGTTAAATTCTTTCTATCTTCTAAAACTTCTTTAGATGTCTTTTTACCAGATAATGAGTATATATTTTCTCTTTTATCTGCATCCATCTTCATTTTATTATCTTTTAAAAAAGTTCCTGTACATGTACCAATATAGTCTACTTTCTTTAAAGTACCCTTACTTCTAAACATAGTACCTGTTCTTAATATCTGAATAACACATTCATCATCAGTAAGAACCCAGTCTCCTAAGTTACCATGTCTCCAATCATATAAATAATCTATATTGCCTGGCACTTCATCTACATTGTCATATACAGTATGTTCTACTTTATTAACTGTATAATATCTCAAGCTTCCCCCATCAAATTGCTCTTTATAAGTTCATTCCTTATATCTTTATCTGCATATTCTTCTATACTTAATATGTCTGTATCTTCTTCTATTTCATCAAAATATTCAACTACAGTTTCACATTCATCTACTTTTTCATCATATATAATTAATAACTTATACATTTTCTTCATATATATATAATTTATATAACAAAGTGTATTATATGCAACCATTATTTATTTCTTATAACTTATTTACAAATAATATAATTATAAAGATTAAGCAAAGTATGATTTTTCAAAAATCAATCGTAAGACCAAAAATGGGAAAAATTGGGGCATTTTAGTGGAGGCTATAATATTCAAACCATACCCCCCAAAAGGATATTTTCATTTCCTTTTTTACATTAACTTTCATTCCAAAACAAATCAAAAGGAGAACACAATGGAATTTGCAGTTGGCGAAACTTTTTCAGTATCATTTAACATCAAAGGCAAGGATACATTGTCTGAGGCATCTTTTACAGGCAAGACTCTTATGCTCAATGGTGTCAAATGCTTTGTATGTGAACTTGCATCAGGCAAGCGCTACGTCTTCAACCAAGCAACACTTAATTCATTTGCACCGTTGAATGATGACGCACTAATGGATACCCAAGATTCAATCACAATGGGGTAGACCTAGGGGACTTGTTCCCCTTTACTTGGGTCTTATAAAAGGATTTAAAGGGTGTGATAGTTAGTCTGTTGCACCCTTATACCTTTATTTGCTCGTAAACACAGTCATACAGCCAGTATTATGTGTGTGTGCGATACTTATACTAATTTGAGATAAACGTGACCAAAACAGGAGATTATGTAAATGATACATATTACAAGTAAATTTAAATGTCAAGACAAAGATGGTGATGAACATATTGTTCTTAGTGTAGCCTGTTGGGATACAGGATTAAATGATTATACTCGCAAGTTTATGATAGAACTACCAGGCCATACTATTGCAGGTGAGGATGGTGTAGATAGAGGATACTATCCAACTAGTTATATGACAGCAGGTGAGTTAGATATAGAATTAGATTTAGAAACTAGAATAGAAATATAAGGAGACATAAATGGTTGGGATACTAGAATTAATAGGACTATTTGCTACATTTTTAGTAACTGTTATAATAATTAGTTACGCCTTCATATACCTTATGCAATGGTCAAATGATAGGACTAATAGATTTGATAAAATAGATTTAGATTAAAGCACCGAGAGCTACTTGAATGTGAACCTTGACAGGTTATACTATATCATGAGGTAGTATTTAGAACACTATTAGAGTAAATCTCTCAGCTCTGTTGATGGATGCTACCGATAGAACACTATGCTTACGAGTATAGGTTACTAAGCTAAAGCAATCAGCAGAGTTGGTGCTTTATGTAATTACAGGAGATATAAATGAAGATAGGCAGAAATGAGAAATGTCCTTGTGGTAGTGGTAAAAAGTTTAAGAAATGTCATTTAAATACCCAAAGAGGTAAGTTAATACAAGGTAATTATGGTCAGCCTTATATAGATTTTATAATTAATTTAATGAAACAAGATAGATTGTAGTTTTGTCTCCCTCCTTATGAGAGATAGTGAGGCGTGCCTGTATCACTTAAAATAAATCAGGCACAAGATTTCCCCCCAACAGGTTGTTGATAAACTTCTAATATTCGCACACTTCCGTAGTATCTTATTATTAACAGCCTGTTTAAATTTAGAAATAGTAACCAAAGGAGAAAATAAATGGAAAAATGGAAATACAATGATAAATTGATAACAAGAATAGCTGTATGTGCAGTAGCATTACTATGTATATTCTTCTTGTTTTCATGTCAAGCAAATAACCATACTGCTAATAAAGTAGTGTTGCCTGACAATAATAAAGTAACTGATACTACTACAGATAGTATTAATGTTATCAATAATGATAAAGCTGATGAACCAGCTGATTCTACAGGATTGGAGGAGTCTACACCTGTAACTGAGGAAGAACCTGAAGAGGTAGTACCTGAAGTTGTAGAAGAGGTAGTAGAGCCTGTAAATGAATCTGATACAGATACTTTATCAGTTCCAAACGACACTACAAATACAATTAAATAATCCTGTAGTGGTCAATGAGAGAGTAATAACAACTAAATTCCAGTGGAGGCAGGCTTCGGCTCAATCCCTAACCAATGATAAGGATGATGTTCGCTATTGCTCTCTCTTTTTTATATAATAAAGAATTAAGGTGGTTGCTGGTCTCGAGACTAATTCAAGATAGGCATTATTTAAAGCACTTGGCCACCTTATAAATTACGTTGTAACGTACCAGGCAGGAACACTAGTGAGAAAAGGCGTTTAATCAGCGATACACTAAGAATGTTCTTGTCTGGATTAAATTGACAGTTGTTAGCGCAGCTGTAAATAGTTGTCTGAGGCAACACCTCTACACGATGAGAGGAGCTAGATGGTCCTAGGACTCTACGCTTGCTCCACACGTTATGTTAAAGAAATCAGCAACAGGATAAATTGATATAAGAGGGATAGCACAGGCTATCGAGTCTAGCACTCCATTCAAGAGTCTTTAATCTCTGATAAGAGAACACTGCAGTATTATCCTACTCAGACTCGCTGCAGTCTAGAATTAATATTGAGAAGTGTATACTAAAGCTGGAAGCATGCAAATAAAACCGAGATAAAGTTCTAATAGGCCCCAGCCTCGGCATGGTTAGCTGATGAACCAAAAGAGCATCAGATGCACTTCTCATAATTTATAAAACAACAGGAGATAAAAATGCAACAGGATAATGTAAAAGTATTTTGGCTTGATAGTTATAAAGGTCAGGCTGCTAAGCCAGTACCTTATAGAGCTAGTATACACAAAGATATTGAAACTTTTGAAGAAAAATTTAATACAGAAGTTGTAGGAATTGCTTTAACACCAGATTATGAAAGTGGTAGAGCATCTTTTACGATAGAATTTTTAACTGAACATATACTATCAACAGAATAAGGAGAAACCATGGCAGGTAAACATAATATAAGTGCTACTGAATCATTTAAAGGTAAGCCACTTACAGTTAACGCAAATGGTAAAGTGCGTAAGCACAATTACTTTCAAAAAAATAGCAAAACTGAAAAGATACTTAAACATCTTCAATCAGGTAAAAGCCTAACACAACTAGAAGCAACTAAGTCTAAAGAATTTATGACAATTAGATTAAGCGCCATCATTAAAGAGTTACGTATGAGAGGCTACAACATTCAAACAACTATGATTAAGAATCCTAAAACAGGCAGTAAACATGGTGTATACCATATGGTTACGGAGGATTAATGGACATAGATGCAATACAACTAATTGGTAAAAATAATAAATTGCTTTATAATATTCTTGCTAACAACTTTAAACCAAAGGACTTACGAGATTTAATAGAATTAAATAACGAAGTTATTACTAGGTTTGAATGTGATATGGATGAGCAAGCAGCTTATGAAACCAAGAAGTATAATGAAGAAAGAACTGGTCATAAATATTTATAAGGCATTGCTTCTAGAAGTCAAGCTTTATAATATACCAGAGCTGGTAACTGGGAAGAGGCAGAGGTATCGGACACAGTTGGTGTTTAAAAATCGACTAGTCTGCCTTTTCTGACTACCATTATTGGTATGTAACTATAGCAATAGCAGTCCTGAGAAGTTACACTAAGTTTATTCCAGGAACTTAATACCAGAACCAGAGGTTAACCCCAGAAAGTTGCTGTGTTAAGCACTACTATTGAATGATAAAAAAGCCAATATAATTACAGGTGATTAATGGCATAAAACGCCCTGACGAGGTTATACTAATCTTAAATGAGGAAAAATGCGAAGCGCAGCCAAACCATAGATGCCTGTATTAACATAAACATATAACCAATGGAGAAAAAATGAAATTGACCAAAGAACAGCAAATAGATTTAATAGCTGCAGGTTTAAGAAAAGCAGAAGAACTTGTAGAACAATATATGCCTAAAGATACATTTAGCAAAGCTGAAAGAGATGCTTTTAGAAGCGTAGCTTTTGATATAGTAACTAAAGTTGCACCAATGGAAAAAGATGAAGCTTTAGATTATCTTCAAGATAAACAAAGAGACACATTAAACGCTAAAGAAATATATAGAAGGAGTAGAGAAAATGAGTAAACATTCAAATAGTAAATATATGACAGAATTATCTGTTATTGTTAGAGAAGAACCAGAACAAACTAACTTATATAGAAATAAGAGAGTTATAGAAGTTAATCACGCTCAAAATACAATATGTTTTTGGGAAACTAAATATACATTTAGACAAATAATTGAATTAGTATTAAGCGTACCAGAACTAACAAGCGAACTTAAAGAAACTATAGAAGCTATTGATTTAGTTGATAGTCAAGAATAGGAGATGATATGGCCACTAGCAGAAATAAAGATAACAATTATAACCCAACAGGTAAACATAAATCGAAAAGAAATGTAATAAGATATTTTACTAAAGACAATCTTAAAAAAGCAATACTTCATGCAGAGAATACAGATAAAGCTAGAAGTGTTTATTCAGACACAGTATTTGCTTATATAAAAGACCACGACAAAAATATTAAATACCCTGTTATATTTGATATGATACATAATCAAGTAGAACTTAGAATGCAAATAGCTATATCAAAAGATACTAATATAATGCTGGATGTAGATTATGATAAAGTAGATAAATGGAGTAATTGGACTGATTATGATGGTCCAGCTCCAGTAAGTTTAGGAGATATAAATGAGCAAAGTTAAAAGTATACAAAACCCTGAAGAACAAGCTGTTAATCATTGGCAAAAGACATCAGAGAAATGGCTTGTAGGTAAAAAAATAGTTGGATGTAGATATATGTCTGATGCAGAAATAAAAGAAACAGGATGGAGCGATAAACCATTATGCATATTGCTTGATGATGGTACCTGGATTATACCTCAACGTGATGATGAAGGTAACGATGGTGGTTCATTATATGTAACTAAATTTGATAAAGCAGAAATTTTACCAGTAATTTAAAAAAATAAATAAAAGGAGTTAAAATGGCAGAGCAACAAGGAGATGAAATGAGAAAACCTGATGTGATTAAAATGAAAGAAATGTTATCAGTATCTAATGAACATAGAATAGAATTAGATAAATTATCTGATGAAGATGTTTTATACGAGTTCTTAAAAGCTTATGATGCAAAAGATATACCAACAATATCTATGGATAATGAAGTAGATAATGGAGGAAATGATAATGAAGTACAATAATTTATTAATTTATGGAGGAATGTTCTTGATAGGAATAATTTTCTGGTGGATTATAATTTATAGTATAGTAGATTTTTTAACTTTTAAATAGATTGGTGGTGTAAATGAAAAATGATAATCATATATTAATAGAATATCCTGATGAAGATTTATTTGAAGATGGAGAGCTAGATGAATCAACTACTCGTAAAGTATCAATAACGCCTGTTGAAGAAAAGATATTATGGCTTTTAAATACAGGTAGAGCAGTTCTTGCTAGATGGGAGGAATTAAATGGCTGAAAAACATATATGGTGTAAAGGTAATTGTGAAGATGAAAATGCAATATATTATGATGATGGTAATGACCATGTTTATATAGATGAAGAAGGTAATGAATATATTTGCACTAAACATCATTGGCAATGTCCTAATTGCAATAAGATTGTGCAGGTAGGCTGATGGGATGGTTTTGCGATAGCCCTGAAGCTATAGAACATAAGAAAAATTGTAAAAAAAATCCTAATGAATGTGATAAATGTGTTTGGATTGATGAATCAGGACTTGCTATGGGTAGCTATGGTAAAGAAGTGGAAATCGTAGAAGAGCCACATCCATTAACTGATTATGTTATAGAAATGTTTAATGGAAGGGTAATAGATGGCTAAAATACATTCAGAACTTAGAACTATCTGGATAACACCAGATGGATTTAAATTCTTTTCTAAAAAAGATGCGCAATTACATTGTGAGGAATTTAACTTAATAACTAATAACGAAACAGGAGAAAACGATGTTAAAGAAGTCTAAAATGTCAGTACAACAAAGAAAATACTTTGTAGAAAGAATTACTTCTACAATTAATAATCAGATATTAGCAATGCGACAAGCTAATGCAGCTGAAGTATATGATGTGTCTGAAAAACACTACAAAAAATATTTAAAATCTTTAAAGCTAAATAAAGCTATAAAAGATTATGAATTTCATAAAAAGCAAATATCTAATATCTATCAAAAATTAGAGGCTGTTTATAGTGAAGTTAAAAATACAATAGTTGACCCTAATGCTGATTGGAGAGAAACTCAAAATATTCCAACTATATGGAACAGTTCATCTTTTGAAGATATTAATAAAGCATTTAGATGGGCTTGTAATGAAACAGCTAGAAAAAATAACAATGGCTGCACTATGACAAAAGATATAAAAGCTCTTGAAAAGAAGCGTGATAAAGCTATTGATATATTACATGGCGTTGAAGAATTTGTTGATGTTATGGATAAAGTAAATAAAAGCCTTAAAGGTACTGAGGTACCAAAGTTAGGAGCTTAATATGGAAGATAAAAAAGTAATAATGCTGCTTGAAAGATGCAATAAAGCATTTCAAAATCTAGATGAAACTCTTATTTGGGTTAAATCTTTTCTTGAAGGTCATCCTGGAATGGTAGAAGTTCCTCAAGCATTAAAAGACAAAATTGCAGATGCTCAGCTAGAAGTTTTTGATTGTAAACAGCTAACAAATGTAATGCAACTACGACTAAAATCGTTAGGAAATAAAGAAAAAAATGATTAAATTATAAGTCCTAAATAAGTCAATAAAACAGAAAAGGAGTGCCAATGAAAGTATTGTATATTGATTTTGAACAAGGGTATAAATCACTTGGTAGCACTGAAGACATAACAAATGCCTTTGGTTATCCAATGCTACAATTTGATAAATATACTGATTTTAAAACACTATTAGGTGGCTTGTTTGAAAGAAAAACAATAAAAGAAGAAGTAAAAATAGGTGCTGTAACAGTTCCACAAGAGTCTACAAGATGGGTTAAAAAACAAGGTGTAGATTTAGATTGTATTATATTAGATACTGGTACAGAACTTGTTAAAAAATATCAGCGTGAAATACAAGGTACAAAAGATAAACTAACTATTCAGCAATGGGGTCAAATAAAAAATCAACTTGACATATTAATGAATGTTGTAAATCAATTACCTTGCAGCGTTATAGTAAATACTCACGTTAAACCTATGAAAGATGATGAGCTTGGAATACAAAAATTATATCCAGCTATTGAAGGTTCTACTAAAGAAGATGTAGGAAAATGGTTTGACTTTGTATTATATACTAAAGTTGATAAAGATAAAACAGGTAAAAGAAACTACATATGGGTAACTGGAAGAGATGAAAGATACTGTCATGCTAAAGATAGAAGCCAATCCTTAAAAACAGAAATGCTACAGGATTATAGTGAAATATTTAGTGTAGTAAAATCTAAAGGTTGGTCTAATGCAAAAATATTATGTATTGGTGACCCAGGTAGTGGAAAAACATTAAGTCTAAAAACAATAAATAAAGAAGGGAAGTAAAAAAGATGGCTATAACTATGAATGTAAAACAAGGTGGTAATGGTAATTTTAGTGAAGGATGGCATAAAGTAACTGTAAAAAGTGCTAGATATGGACAATTAGATAATGGAGCTAAATACATTGATGTATTTTTTAATGATTATCCAGATAGTTTTAATATGAGAATGTATGCTAAAACTTCTAAAGCTGGAGAAGAATTTGCTATTGCTAATTTATTTAGATTTGCTAATGCAGGTATAATGGAAGTTGCTGACGGAGCTAATCATGGAGATAAAGTTGTAAAAATAGATGACACAGCTACTAATTTAGTTGAAAAAACTTTTTGGATTTATCTTTATAAAAATGAAGAAGGATATTCTAGAGTTTTACAAAGAATAGCACCAGATGAATTTGAAGGCACTCTTGACACATTTACTGAAAATGATGTTAACTACTGGAAAGAAAGAGCAGAGAAATACTTTGCTGAATGGGTAAAGCCTAATATTGGTAGTACTGTTGCTGAAAAAACAGATGATGTACCATTTTAATTAACTGACAAGTTAACCTAAAGGAGAAGTTCTTCCCAAGGACTTCAATAAAAAAAACAATAATATAGAGAGTCAATAAATGTCCTTGATAAGCCCTCATATACTAGGCCATAGGTGAGACTCTCTGTATTAATTACAGGAGAACAAAATATGATAAGAGAATTTGCTTTTGGTCTTGCAAATAGGCATCATTTTATGGACAGCACTGACATAGTAAAATGGCAAAATATAGCTAAAGATACTTTTCATTCTTTATGGGAATATGATAAAGAAGTAGTTGATTATGTTAGAAACAAAAAAAGTTTATCAGGATATAATGGAAAAATATATATGCCTGATGAATTTTTGCTTGATATAGATGGTAATAATCCAGAGTTAGCAAGACAAAAAACTATAGCGCTTGTAAAATTACTTGATGATATGGGAATTTATAGATGCAATGTATACTTTAGTGGAACTGGATTTCATGTAGGTATATCAAATAAAAACTTTATATGGGAACCTTGTCAGGATTTACATTTAAAGGTAAAAGATGAATTAACAGAAAAAGGGATTTTTGAAATTGCTGACCCTTCTGTAACAGATAAGACACGTATTATAAGGTCTCTTAATACAAGAAATAACAAATCTGGTTTATGGAAAGTACAAATAGCGACAACATTATTACATGGTAGCGTAGAAAACATTCTAGAGCATGCTAAAAGGTCTCAAGACTTTAATGATGAGCTTGAAGGTTATGAAACAATGAATCCACCATTTGATGTAAAGTCTCGTAAAATAAAGAGTTACGACAATTTAATTGTTAAAGATTACGGTAGAAATCCAGACCCTACTAATTATCCTTGTATATCAGAAATGTTAAAAGGAACAGGTTACGGAAATAGACATGCTGTAGCTTTGCGTTTATCTGCGTGGCTTAGATGGCTTTATCCTGAAGATATGGTTAGAGTTTTAATGGAAACTTGGAGAAAAAAAGTAGATATGCCTGAAAAACCTTTCACAAAAAAGGAATTAGATGGCATTATAAACTCTGCCTACGAAGCTCATGGCGGTAAAGGTAATAGATATGGTTGTAAAGACCAAGTAATGGATAATTTTTGTAAAAATACTTGCAAATTATATAAATCTAAGAAATCTGTAGGCACTATGACTGCTGAAGCTATGGAAAAAGAGTTGTTTAGTTTCTATGAAATGGATGATGCAGGTGTAAATTTAGGTAGACCTTATGGTAAAGATTTTCCTATATATCCAGGAGAAGTTGTTATTATACAAGCGCCACCTAAATCTATGAAAACTATGTTATTACAAAACTGGATGTATGAATTACAAAAACCAACATACTTTTTAGAGTTAGAAATGTCACCAAGACAGATATGGTCTAGATTTCTATCAATTCATTTAGAAAAAGAAGATGAAGAAATTAGAGAAATGCATAAAAAAGGTGAATTAACTGGTATAAGTAAAAAGTTTGACTGGTTAACAGTCGATTATAATCCTTGTAATTCTAAGGAATTAGCAAAGAAAATACAAATGTGTTCTGTTAAACCAGAAGTTGTTATTGTTGACCATATGGGTCTATTCTCGTCTAATCAGAGTGATAATAACATTAAACTAGAGGAAGTTTCTCAGTCTTTGATGGAACTTGCTATACAACAGAATGTAATTGTGTTTGCTGTTAGTGAAATAAGTAAGACAGCAATGCGAGAAGGTATGGATATATCATCTAGCAGAGGCTCTTTTAGAGTTGCTTATAATGCTAATAAGATTATATCTGTAACACCAACTAAAACAGCAGATGGATTAGTTTCATCTCTTAAAATAGAAACAACAGCTAATCGTGAAAAGGAAGCATTAAATACAACTTTAGTGCCTAAAGGGTGTAAATTGATAAAACCTGATGAACAACCTTACCTTACAATGAACCATAATAGAATAGGAGAATAAAACATGGCTAGGAAGCTTAGCGATATAACAAGAGATTTAGTTTTGGCAACTAATGAATATGAAATCTTTAATGATGATGATTTACAAGCTAAAATTGATGAACTTGTTGCAGAAAGAAGTAAAAAAGAGGATGGTATCTATTTCTTTTATCAAGATATTGATGCAGAAATAACTCTTTTTAATAAACAAATGGAGAAAGCAAAACGTTATATTAATTTTCTCAAACGTCAACAAGAAAACCTTAAACAATATACTATAGATATGTATGCTAATACTGGAGAATTGCCTAAGCATAGCGCATTAAATCCAATAAAAGTATCTGAATCAAGTGGTTCAGTAGAAATTATAAATGAAAAACTTATATCTGGAGAATATTATAAGGAAAAAATAACAACAGTACTTGATAAAAAGAAAATACTTGCTGATTTAAAAGCTGGTAAAGAAGTATTAGGTGCTAGACTTAAGAAAAAACAATACGTTAGGGGGATTAAATAATGAATGGAGCTACTTTAATAACTTCAAATGAAGTAAGAATGAATGATTTAAAAGATATAGATATGCCAAAAGCAACTAAAACATATGTACCTGTGAGTCATTATGATTTAGCAATGAATGTAGGCTCTATAGGAGAGCGTGTAATAGATAAAGAATTGCATTCTAAGAAATTTGGTATTGCTAGAAAGGGACAGCATATGTTCGGTACTTTTACATATAAAAATCCAGAAGATGAAATAGGTATGTCTATTGGTTTTAGAAATAGTTATGATAAATCTATGTCTATTGGTGTATGTGTAGGTGCTAAAGTATTTGTATGTGAAAATCTAATGATGACTGGTGAGGTTACATTTATGAGAAAACATACAGGTAATATACTTGATGAACTTAACTCATTGATATTTAATGTATTGTATAATAGTGAAGATAAATTTGCTACATTACAAGAAGACAAAGAATCAATGAAAACTGTTGATATATCTAATCAAGAAGCGTGGCAAACTATGGGCGTATTATTTGGTAAAGGTATTATTAATACACCTCAAATAAGTATTATGAGAAAAGAATGGAAAAATCCATCTCATAATGACTTTAAAGGTAAGAGTTTATGGTCACTGTATAATGCAGGTACTGAAGCTCTTAAAACTTGTTCTCCTACTCGAATGATGGGTAGCCATATTAAGTTACATAAGGAATTAACTGCTTTAGCTTAATATGATTTAGGGGGAGAGGAAACGCCAACTTCCTCTCCTCTTAATTAATTTCTTTGAAAATTTTAAAAAAGGTGGTAAATTATATTATGTGCCAGTTTAATAATAACATCGATGTTTGGTGGATTCCAAAATCAGATAAATTATTTGAAAGTAGATTTGAACCTAAAACAGATTTTTTTCCTGTAAGATTTTGTTCATCTTGTGATAGAGTCTGGGAAAAACCTCTTAGACATACAAGATACTTTAAAGTAATATATCATGAAAATTTTCCAACATATAAATTAACTAGGGAGGTATGCAATGAATGCATCAGAGAAAAAAAGCGTAGACAATACGCCAGTAGAAGAAAAAAAGGTTGTAAAAACTGCAACAAAAAAGAATGTTCAAGATAATACTGCAAAAAAGAATGCAGAAGTAATTAAAATGTTAGATAAAAAATTTGAACTATTAGATGAAATAAATAAAAGACTTAAAAAAGTAGAAGAAAGAATGGGTATATAGTGTCAGCTAAGTCTAGCAAGGCCAAGGGAAGAAGACTTCAAAATTTTGTAAGAGATGCATTAAGATATGTATTTATTGATAAATGGACAAAGTTGCCTAAGCTAGAAGAAGATGATATTAAATCACAAACTATGGGAATGTGTGGAGAAGATATAGTATTATCTCCAGCAGCTAAAAAATTAATACCTTATAGTTTTGAATGTAAAAACGTAGAAAAATTGAATATATGGAGTGCATTAGAACAAGCGGAAACTAATTGTGATGGAAGAACACCGATAGTTGTGTTCAAACGTAATCGTTCAAAAACATTTGTAGCCATTGAGTTTAGTGAGTGGCTAAAAACTATTAAGTAGGAGGTATTACTTGGAAGAAAAAGACCTGATAGAATTGCTTTTCTTGACAGAAAGGCTCGATAAGCTAACTAAAAAACTTACCAAAACATCTAATCGTCAGAAAGAAGGTCGTAAACACCCTCAGCAGCATCACTAAAGAAACTACCCCATAATCTAGTTATTTTGAAAGGGTCTCCACTTTTAATAGTGTCAGCTAATACATTAAAATACATAGGAAAAAATATTCTATACAAAAGCATCATATTTTCATCCTCTTCTTCTTCATCTTTAAAATAAAGACTACCTAAAGCTGCTTGTATTATTCTAAGACCTAATGTAGCAGTTGTTGATTCACCACCTCTACCTAAGCTCATAAAATTAATTGGAGACTTTCTATTGAAAAATTGTATAATTCTTCTAATTAAAAAGAAATGAGCAGACCCTACAGTAAATATTGACATTAAACCTCTAGTCTGTAAAAATTGTCTAAAACTTTCTGTAGCAGAATCAGTACCTGTATCAAGTGTTAGTTTAATAAAAGGAAATGGCCCTTTTTCTTTGTAATTAATTCCCCCTACTTCTTCAGAACTAAAACCAAATGATTTAGCATATGGAATATATGCATCTTTACTAGGATAAAATAACTTACTAATTTCAGAAATCCAAACAGACATAGGTTGGCCTTTTAATTGTTTACCAAAATTTTTATATATTTGCCATTCTCTTATGCTTTGTGATACCCAATAATTTTTAAATTTCATTAAAGAAGTACCTAAAGAACCTCTAAATATTTTTGCAAAATGCTGTAAACTAAATTGAAACATAGTATTGTTTACAAGTTGTCTACCAAATTGTATAGCATCAGGATGTAAATAATCTCCTGCCATTTTTCCGCCTGCAATATGGTCTGCATAATAAACAGCGCCTCTAACAACTACAATTTTCCTACCTTCCATTTCACCCTCTATCATACTAAGATATTGAGTGGCTCCACTAAGGTCTGCTACACTACCTTTTAATCCAAATACATTTAATCCCCAAGTTACAAAAATTCTTATTTGCTCTTTTGTAGCAACTCTTACTAATATTTGTTCTAACCTTTTTATATCATCTTCTGTTAATGTTCCTTCTGCAATTCCATGAGCTAATTCATACACACCACCTATTATTGCATCTAATTGGTCATTATTATAAGTAGTTTTAGCACCTTCTCTTCTTTTTATAAGCTTAATCATTTGTCTTCTAACGCCATCTGCGCCTTTAATAAATCTAAGTTTATTTTGACCCTTTAATAACAGAATATCTTTTAATGAATGAAAACCATCAATAAAAGTAGCTTGACTTTCTAACCCTCCTAAAAATACATCTGCAACTGCTTGAACAGTATCTAATACTCCTGATTCTTTTGCTATTTCATCACATAAAACAGGTTCAGTTTCTAATAAATATGCAACTTTTCCTTCTACTTCACCTCCTATTTCAACAATAGATGATGTAGGTCCTTGCATTCTATTCATTAAACCAACATTAGGAGAACTAAGAAGAGAGCCAGAGGTCATACTGTTAAAATTAACAGCTATTTCTCTAAGCTTATCTTCTGTCATTCCTGAAAATCCTGGTATTTTTTTTATATACTTTAATAAATTTTTATCTGAATAATCAAAGAAAGGTACACCTGCAGCTAGGTCACGTCTACCTATTCCTGCTTTTACCTCTTCTAACATATAAGGTATCATATTAGGGTCCATTATAGCCATAGCTTCTGGAACAAAGGATTTTAATTCATTATTATATTGAGTATTAAATACATTTTCTATATAATCTAGTACAACTTTTCCATCTTTTCTTCTACCACCATACAATACATTAGGACTAGAATCTTTTAACTTATTGGTAAACAATCTTCTGTGTTTAGCATAAGCAATCATTGATTGAGTACTTACATTTGAAAGTTCTTTTGCTTCTTTTTTGCCCATTAACTGGTCATATTCATCTTGCAATATTTTTATTAAACCAGGTTTGTTTTCATCACCAAGTTTACCTACTAGTTCAACAATTTTTCCATTTGCTCTTATTTTAGCTGCTTTTAAATTCCTAAGTTTATCTGGGTCTGTTTCTGATTGTTCTTTAAATTTTAATTGAGTTAATCTATCTTTTAATATATTAACTTCTTGTTTCATTCCAGTTATAGCTTTTCTTAAATCTGTTCTGTATGTTTCTGTTTCATACATATTAGGATGATAATTATCTTTTATACCAGCAGTTATATTAGGACTTTTTACATTACCGTCATCATCTATATATAAAAGCTCATTAAAGTTTAATAAACTTTTTAATTCTAATAATGTATCATCAACAACTTCTTCATCAACATTATTATTTTTTAATATTTTAGCTATTTCTGGAAATTTATTTGCAGTTTCTTGTATTCTTGCTAAAGAAGTTTTTGTACCTGCTTGCCATTCTTCAAATATATCTGCTAATAATTCTCTAGTATCTTTTATATGTTTCCAAAGACTCATAGATGCTGCTGTTTTACTTCCAGGTCTTATTATAGAAGGATTAAACATAGCTCCATTTACATCTAAATCCATTTGAGTGTAATTAGCATAACCTTTAACATTTATTTCTTTATTATCTTTATTAAAACCATTAAATATTTTTTCAGTTTGAGCTTGTCTAAATCCAGGAGTCATAACATCAGTTATATCTTTTTTAGTATTTTGTGCAGCATTTATAGCTTTAACCCATGCACCGTTTCTACTTTTTTTATCAATTATATTAGATTTTTTAAATCTTTTTGTGCCTTCTTTTGTTAAAGGATAATAAAATACTGTTTGTTTTTTTGAGTTAATATAATGAGGTGCTAAAAATGCTTTGTATACTTCCTTACCAGTTACTTCATCAACATCTTTTAATGTAACATAATAATAAACTTCATCCCCAACTGTAATTTCGTGTATATCTTTACTTATATTCCAGCCACCTCTATTAGCGTATGAAATAATTTCATTATACTTACCCATTAGTTCTCTTTTTTTGAAAAGATTTTCAGATTTTTGAGGTTCTATATATTTAGTTCTACCGTCCATTAAATCAGAAATCAATTCCATAACATTTCGTTCATTTTGAAAAATTTCTTTTGGCGTTAATTTATTTGGATTCTCTGGTTGATTATTAGGGTCTGGAAAATACAATGCATTATTTGATTCTAAAAATGTTTGTAATTGACGAAGCATTACATTATATCTATCTTTATATTTTACTTTAGCTGCAGATTTTTTAGAAAGTATATTTAATATTTTTTCTTCTAAATTAATTGCTGCAAGTGATTTGTCTCTATACAAAACAACTTTAGCTGGGTTTGCCATACTCCATTCATAAGCACCTCTTAGCGCACCTTTTGTAAAAATATCTCTTAATCTATATTGCTTAGGATGAAGACCTTTATCTTGTTGGTCAAACCAATTTTTTAATGTTCTATATTTTAAATTTAAAGTTTTTAATGGTAAATCATTTAAAGAAATAAAAGGAGTGCCTGTTCTTTCTACTAAAAAGCCTCTTAAAGCAGACATTGTAGATTCAATGTTTAAAGTATATCCAGAATCAAAAGCGGCTTTATACATTCTATCTTTTAATAAATCTGATAAAAGATTAGATATTCTTTTTCTAGGCTTAATTTCTTTTTTTTGTTTTAATAAATTTTGTAAATCAAGAGTTGCTCTTTTTAATTTTTCTTGTAAAGCTTCTTTATTTTCCCCCCAATTAGCAGGTCTATCTTTTAGCTTTATTTTTTTTAATTTATTTAAAGCCTCTCTATGTTCACGTTGATTATTCTTCTTTTTTGCAATACTTTGATTTAACATTACACCTGGGTCAAATATTCTTCCAAAATCTGCATCATAAAGATTGTCTATTGCTTTTTCTATTTCATTATGTTTTTTATTTACAGTAGATTGAGCTGACCTCGTAGTAGAGGTTGAAACATTGCATATTTTACCACCTGGAAATTTTTTTCTAGGCATTATCGTACTCCCCTAAATTAATTTTATACTTTTTATCTATCCCTAATTTATCTATAAAAGAATTGCATATTTTATTACTTTCAATACAATAATCTTTATATGACATTTTTAAACCATTTTTAATTCTTTTTTCATACATTTTTTTTACATTACAAATTTCAGGTCTTGTTTTATATATATCGCATTGGTTATTACTATTTAAATATATACAACTACCATCCTTTTTTGAAGGCATAGCTCCTGATTTGCCTGCCATTATACAACAAGCTCCACATGATGTACACTTAAATTCTACCATTATCCACAAATATTTTCATCTGGATGAACAACATCTGGTACTCTTCTTTTAGCTGTTGGAGTAGCTGTAAATGAATCCATTAAATTTAACCCAGTATTAGGGTCTTTTACAAAGAATATTTCTGTCCAAACTTTCTTATATGCATCATAAACTTTAGCATCCATAAAATCATGAGGATATAAAAGGTTAAATCTTTTAACATCACCAAACCCTCTAAATGTTCTGTAACTTAAAAGCATTTTAAAACCTTTACCATATTGCTCTGACAGACTTTCTAATTCTTTTCTATACGGTGCTAAAAAAGTATTCATATCTTCATCATAACTATACATCTGAGCTGTAGGTTCTTTTGATTTTGCAACTTTACTTACATCAGCTTTATTTAATTGCGCTCTCCATGCAGCATCAAATTTATTTGAAAAATCTTTAACAGCATTTTTTAAATCTTGAGTAACAATAATACCTTCCTCTTTCAAGATGTCGCTAAATACATCATTTAACCCTTTAATTTCTAAAGAAGAATCAGAAGTTTTAAATCCAAGCATAGCGTAATCATTTGCATTATCGTATCTGTTTTTTGAATACCTAAGAGGAGTTGAGCTTTCAGAATCATTTGCAGTAAATCTTTCTCTTCTTTTTATAGGATTGGTAATTAACATTTCATCTACTGTTAATTCATTATTAATTGTTATTTCTTTAATATTAAGTTTATTTTTTTCTAATTTAACTTTTTGTTGTATATCACCTAATTGGTATTCAGGCGTTCCATTTAAAAACATACTTACAATTTTAGCATAATCATACCACTCATTATCTTCCATTTTATTTCCAGTTACAGGATGTCTACCATTTCTTAACTTACTATAATTAAATACGTTAGATAAATTTTTAAGCAATGTTATTTCTGCAGGCATAAGAGGCGAGCCATCTTCTTTTTTAAATATAAATGACATAGTTTTATCAAAATCTATTTTCCACTTTTTTCCTATTAGGTGTTCTTTTGTATTATCAGTAGCAGCATTTAATAGTAGCAATCTTTCATGTTGAGCTGTAGTTCTCATATATTTTTTCCCAACACCTGTGTATTCACTACCATCTTTATTAACTATTGATGCAAAGTCTGGCAAATCTTTTTCTGTAATATTTTGTTTTAATGGAGCGTAATCCATAACTACAAAATCTTTAGCTTTAATTACATTAATTACAGAATTATTTGTAAGTACTATTGGATTGTTTCCTAATTTTAATTCTAATACACTAGCTACAGTTTTTAAATTAGTCATAATACCTTGACCATTAGCATATTTTATAGTCTGTGTTAAAGTCTCTGTAAACCCTTTATAAGAAGCAGGAGAAGTTTGTTCAGAATGTTCAAAAACATCTAAGTCAGAAGTTGCAGTTTGTTGATTAACAAGAGCTTCACTTTTTAATAAATCTCTAATTTCTTTAGCAAAAGATTGATTACCAAATACAATAATATTAACAGTATCTCCATCACCATCACCAATCCATTGGAATGCAACATCTTTTACATGAGCAACTAATGAATCACCTACGTCTGGCAAAAATCCTAATATCTTTCTAAATATTGCTCCTCCTACATGCTGAACTGGTTGCCTTACTCCCTTTGCTAATATTTCATTGTTTTGTAAAAACGAATTTAATATTTCCATTCTTTCTTCTGTATTAGAATTTCTAAATATATCTTTAGCTTCCTTATCTGCATATTTATTAAGATATAAGTCACTGATATAGCTAAACATTCGGTCATTACCCATACCAATATACCATCCTTCTGGAGTATCATCTTTATCTAAATTTATTCTCCCTAATATATCTTGTTTTATTTTTAAACTAGTAGAAGCACCGAATGTCATTTTTCTAGGATTAGTTCTATCTACACTAATTCTACCCATTAATGCATTATTTATTATAGAATAATTAAATAAACTTCTTCTAATAATTTTCCAAATATTTAAATGATGATGCCCATAATCACTCATTTTAAATAACTCTTGAATTTCATTTGTAGCATCATCTCTAATTGCTGTTTGAGATTTAAAGAATTTTTTAGCATACTCAGGGTCAGATATAACTTTATGCAATTTATCAATATGTTCATTAGCTATTGATTCATAAAAATTAATTAACTTTCTTCTTATTTCATTATATATAGGTTCATTAATATTAAAAGCATTTGCCCATGTTGTACCCATAGCAGCATCGCTGTGAGATTTTGTGCTAGGTAAAATAATTGTTCTAATGCCTTCTTTAGGTATAGTAACAATATTATGAGAACCTTTAAATGCATAACTGCCTGTCATATTTTTTGCTTCATTTAAAGTCATTATTTGATTGATTCTTTGACCAGCCATATCTGTAGCAGGCCCAGCATATATAACAATTTCATCACCTTCTTTTACAACTTTAGCCAATACTTTATCCGTATCTTTATCTATAATTTGAAAATTTGGTTCTGCCAAAAATGCCATTTGTTTTGTTTCAATATAATTATCTTCTTGACCTTCAGGGGTTTGTTCTAAATTATATTGCACTATTTTAATTTCTTTAGGATTATGTTCCCAATCAAAAGCTTTTCTTCTTCCAAGCTCTATTGACAATTCATCAATCATTTGACTATCAATATGTAATTGACCATCATCAATATCTATTTTATTTTTCATGCCTTGAATTTTTTCACTTGTCTCAATACGTTGTCCAGTATCTGAATTTTTATAATAAACTTTATTTTGGTCTACAATAATAGCTTGTTTATCTGTAACTCCTTCTAAAATATTTATACCTTCAGACGCAGTCAAACGCATTCTATTAAACAAGTCTTCTAAAGATTGTCTTATAGCGTATGTATTTCCTCTGGTAGCTTTTAAAAATTCGTGTCTTGCTACAATAGATGCTAAATAATCACCCATAAACATAAAAGGTTCTTTTAATCCTGTTATTTCATTTACTACTCCTTTTACAGGTAAATTAGTAATATTTTGCATAAACTCTTTCTTTTTAGCTTCATTTATATTACCTATATCAAATTCGTTTTGAATATATTTACTAAAACCTATAATAGCTAGTTTAGTTTGTAAGTCTAATACATCATTATATATAGCGCCTTCTTCTGTATATTTTTTAATACCTTCAGAATTTACTTTTTGATATAAATATTTTTGCCAAGATTTTAATGCATTTAATAAATTGCCTTTATTCTTATCGTTATTTAACCATTTTACAAATTTCGGATTTAATCTTTCTGAAAGTTTTTTTGATAATTCTGGATTAATTATTTGGTCATAATATTGAGGTAAAATTTTAGTTAATATAATAGTCCCACTATTACCACCTTTTAAAGATGCAATAGTCATACCTTTTTGTTCAAGCAAAACTTTAAGCCAACTATTAACTCTATTTTCATTATATTCTTTTTTAACATCTTTAGCATACCATCCACCATCTACTTTAACAACTTCCACCATATCATTTAAAGACATATAAGCAACTGTATTAGCAACTGGGGTACCTCCCATTACAACATTTTTACTAGCGTCTATAAAGCTTGCAGTTAAATATTGAGCTTCTTCTTGTTTAGTTTTTAAATTAACATCAGGCCTATCTTGTAATATATCTGTACCTTTAGGATATACTTCTTTACCATCCCAGTTTGTAATAATAAAAAACTTTTTTTGCTTTTTAGTTAATCTGTTATTAGCCTGATTAAATATGTGGAAATTTTTTAATGCTTGTAATTTTTTAGGGTCTTTTATTTTATCTAATACAACCTCCCCAAAAATTGTTGCTAATGCTTTATTTTCATCAGTCTCTTCAACAATTGCAATGTCTGGATATTTTTCAATTAAAAAATCTACCAAAGCATCAAAAGACATATTTCTTGTAGCTTCTACAATTTCGGCATATTCTTTTTTACTTACAGGTTTATTGATTGCTTTAAAAAATCTATTCTTAAAATAATTATCGCCTTCTTTTTTTATATTAACAATCTTACTGGCTTGAATTTCATTTTGAGAATAATCTTCATGCTCACCTTCTTTAAAATCTTGTTCAAGATGAGGCTCAAATACATCATATATATCTGTATAAGAAGACATAACATTGTTTTTTATAAACAAAGATGCATCTATTTCTTCTGGAGTTAAATCTTTAAAATTTTCAGATATAGCAGTATTATATATATGGTTTGGAAAATTATTTTTAGCCCAAACAGCAAATGCATCTCCTAACATTTCATCCATTAATACTATTTCATTATACAAAGTATTAACTACAGCGGAACCTTCTTTTAAATTAGGGTGCTTTTCAACAACTGTATCATACATAAGTTGAAATGTATCTTGACTGTTTTCTAAATATCCTTCTACTGAAGGAATCGAACATAAATTCTTTTTCCCCATTATTGACCCTTTTTATCTAAAGACAATTTTTATCTTTTAATTCTTGTTTATTATCTTCTAATTCTTGTTTTATGCTTGCATCTTCTTCTAAAGTAATTTCACCAGATTCTGCTTTTTGAAGAACTTCTTCATAGCTCATTATACCAGCATCATTCATAGCAGCATCTAATTCACTATCTAAATTAACACCTAAATCAACAGGCTTCCTTTGATTATCAATTTGTTTTTTAATTTTTGTAGGAATTGATTTTTTAGTTTTAACAGCTTCTCTTCTAGCCTTCTCAGCATTTAATGCTTTTAAATCAGTCTTATCAATACTTTGTTTACTATCTTCTTTTTCTTTTATAAGTTTTTCTAATTTAGCATTACTTAACTTAGATACTATAGACTTTTCAGATTGAATATAATAATTAGAATCTTCAGGATTGTCAGATACTTTAGTTTTCTTTTTAGTATCTTTCTTTTTAGTATCTACAGGCCCTTCATCTTTAGATTCAGCAGCTATTTCTTGTTGCCTTAAACCTTCATTATCAATTTTTTTGTTTAAAGTTTCAATTCTATTTTTAACTTTATCAATATCTTTTTGTATTGCAGCTTTTTTATTATCTGGAGCTTTTTTTAATTGATTTTCATAAGTTTTTAATAAGGATTGTTGTTCTGAAATTTGTCTTGTAAGTTTTTCAGCAGGAGATTCTTTAGTATATTGAGTACCTTTAGTAACAGATTTTTGTTTAGCAGAAGTTAAAGGAGCAGCTTTTTTACCCCCATCTCCTATTTGTATAGATGCTTCATCTTCTGCTTGAGCTAACATTTCAGGAGTGGCCTCTTCAATTCCTGCCTTTTTAAGAGCCTCTGCTTCTTCCTCTTGTATTTCTTCTTCTAAATCTTCTTCTAAACTTTGGTCTGAATCTATTTGAAGAGATGCTTCTATTTCTTCTCCAAGAAGCTCGTCTATATTTTCACCTTTTTGTAAACTGTCTACTATATCATCAAGATTTACATCCTCTAAAACGTTTAACTTCTTTTTCTCAGCGTCTGTAAGAGATTCTTCTCTTTTCTTTGTCAAAGGAGATTTCTTTTGCCTAACTAATTCAGCAGCAATCCTTTCTTTTATTTCAGCTTTTTTACTTTCATCTAAATTCATACCATCAATAAAATCATAGTTACCTTCTTGCTCAACTATATCAGCAAGTTTTTTGTCAGGGTAACCTTCAAAATCTCTAACTTGATGTTTAAATATTAAAGATGTTAATGGGGATTTAGGCTTATTTTGATTTCTAATTAAATCTACAAGATTAGGATTTAAAGTTTGGTCTCCATCAATTTGTTGAGTTACTATCATTTCTGCATATTCAGATAGATTTTCAGGAACTTTTGTAGCATCAGTAGTAACCGAAGGGGAAGTTCCAGTTTCAGTTCCAGTTGTAGTTCCAGTTATAACAGGTGTCTTTGTTGTTTTAGTTGGCACTCCTTGCCCTGTTAATTTTCCTGCAAACGTTTGTAATCCTTCTAAAGCTTTCCCTGCTGTATATTTTACTCCTAATTCTTCTGCTGGCATAGAATCCGTATCTGCAGTTGACCTTCCTCCAAAACCACCAATAGCTCCCCCCATTAAGAAACCACCGATAAGACTTTCTAATGCTTCATTTACATCTCCTACAGATGCAAAATTAGTTAAATAATTAAGACCATTATCTTTAGTTCTATAATCAGCTTTTAATGCTGTTTCTGTAGTATACTGAGCAAGTTCTGTAATACCTTCTGACCATCCTTGAGCAGCCATAGCGACTAGTTTATTTTTTGCTATAGGACCTACATTTATAATATGCTCTTTTGCATTTAATATAAATTTTTTAAACTTTCCTTCATGCACACTTCTTATCATTGCTTTTCTTTTAGGCAGTGCTACATTTCTTCTAAACAATTTATTTATAGGTATTCTTTCTAAAGACATAGATGCTAAAAAATACGCATTGTAATATGTTTCAGCCATTTCATGAGCTTCTCGTTCTGAATATCCTTGTTGTAAAGCATAATCAACAGTTTCATTATACATTCCAGATGCATCCATTGCGCCCATTGACGCTATACTACCAAATCTTCCTGTAGTACGTAATGCTTTAGTGCTAATCCTTGAAATTTTTTGAGCAGTTTTACCTTTACCGCCTGGAATTAACATTGTTAATAATTCAGCGCCAATTGCTGGCATAGTTCCTCCAACAAAACTACTACTAGCATGCATAAAAGTATTAAATAATTTTTTTTGATATAGCAAATTACTTGCATCAGTATAAGGATTAGCCTGCGCCCAAGCTTGCAATTCTTGAAATGCAGGGTCATTTAAATCTCTATGCCTTTTTTCTTTAGCAATAGCTAATATAACATCTGATTTTTTGTCTAACCATTCATATAAAAAATCTTGCTTAACTTTTCTTAAAACACCATCAGACCAATTAGTATCAGATTCTTTTCTTTTTTCATACTGCTCTCTAGTGTTCCATTCAACAGGAGTCCAAGTTGTATTTAATCCAGACTTAGTTCCATCAGCATTTTGCCATAAACCTTTTTCATTTACTTCGCCACCTTTTTCATAAAATTCTATACGTTTATTAAGTCTATGTTCTGCCTTTACATTAAACGGATTAGTTAAATCAAACTGTTCACCTTGAGCCATTCTTTCTTGAAATCTTCTTGTTCTAACTTCTTTTGCGCTTTCAGTTTCATTTCCAAAATTCCATTCCCAAGTATGATTCCACCAATCTGTCCAAGTTCTATTACTTGAATCAGTTAAATGTGGCCATATATCTTCAGGCTTTTCACCAGCCGCTTTTCTTTTTTGGTATTCTTCTTGAGAAATGTAATCTAATTTAGGGTTTTCATTAACACCCATTAAGACATTTGTACGAACATCAAGCTCTGTTGCCCAACCTTCTGCAAATTGGCTAGGTATTTGTTCAAGATTTTCTTTAGTTATATCCCAATAAGTAGGTTCGTTTATAGGGTCATTTTTTTGAAGAAGGCTTCCTAATTTAGGTTCTATTTGTAAAGCTCTTTCTATATAAGCTTGAGTATTAAGGTATGTACCATTTTCATCAGTTATATATTCATTTGCTAAAGGCTCAATATAAAACCATCCATCTTTTTTATTTTCAGGATTACTTATATTTCTAGCAAGGTCGCTTTCTGTATATCTATGTTGTAAATCTGACATTTATTATTCTGGTCTTATATTTAAAATATTAGCTGGGTCTTCACCAAACCTTCTGTCTAAAACTCTAATTGCATCATAAGCTTCAAGGTATCTTTTTAAAATTTCAAATCCATTTTCTTCTTCTTTTTGATTATCACCACCAAATTCATCTACAGTTTCAGATTTAGCTTTTTGATTAACTTGTCTTATTCCATTAAGTTCATTAATAGGCATATAATCATTTAATATTTTATCCAAAGCTATATAATAATCTGGACTTCCTTCAGCATATTCGCCATCAAGTAATTTTCTAACTTCTCCAGTACTGTCATAAAAATCATCACCAGGTAAACGCCCTTGCAATCCAGATTCTAAATAAGCAAATATACTTTCTATATTCTTACCAATATCTTTAACAGCAGCTTTTCTATTACCAGCAGATGTTAACTTTCCTTTTGCGGTACTGTATGTGCCTATTTCAATTAAATCATTTGTTAAATCTGAGTCAACAGAAAGGCCATCTCCTATACCTTTTCCTAATGCGTTTTGTACGCTGTTAATAGCCCCAAACGCAGCACTTTCCATATCCTGGTTATATCTTTGTTTATTTAAATTTAATTGGTCTGAATAAGCAGGATTTTGATTTTTAAAACCTTGAGCTATTATTATTTCTTCAGGACTAAAATTAACTGGAGGTTCTGGTCTTGTAATATTAGGAACACCATTAGCAAGATTAATTTCATATTCTTTTAATAAATCTGAATAATGAATAATATCAGACATTTTAGTTTCAGATATATTTTCCATATAAGCAATAGCATTTTCTTGTATCATTTCGTCTGAAAGTAACTTTGCTTCTTCTTGAGCTTTTATTGAACCAGTCAAATAATCAAGAGATTTATTCATAGCATTTTGAGCATTATTAGTATTTCCAAGTTTCCAAGATTGATAACTTCTATTTAATATAGCATTATAAGATGGATAAGGGTCATCAGTTTGTATTCCCTCTTTAGTTGAATCTACATCTAATGTTTGAAATTCTTGACCTAAATCAATCCATTTTTCAATTTTATTTATATTATTTAAATAGTTTTGTCTATGAACCCAATTGTTATTATAGGATAAAATATTTTCACCTACTTTTTTATAATCAGATAATGCCTCTTGAATTTCAGTAAAATCAAATTTGCCATCATCAGTTTGTAATTCTTGTATTTCATCCCATTTAGAATCAATGTTATCTTGTAATCCTGCATATGTTTCAGCATCACGTGATTGCTCTTTTATAAGTAGATTCTTAGATTCCCATACTGCTTGATTTATTTTTTTATCATTCTCAGTTTTTGCAACAGTATTAGCAGCAGTTAACCATTCATTATTTTTCATTTCAGCAAATACAAAATCTTCTGCATCAGAAGTATAATTTAATTCTTTAACAACTTCACCAACATCATTTGAACTTTGAGCTACAACAGCAAGTTCTTTTTGCTCCTCTTTATCATGCCAGTCTTTTAAAACTTTTAAAGCTTTTTCTTGATTTTTTTGTCTACTATCATTTACTTGAGCATGAACATTAGCTAATGCATTTAAATCTATTGACATTATTTCTCCTTAAAGTACTGGCTCAAAGCCTGAGTCTATTGTATTTCTATATAAATCACTTCCAGTCATTGGAGAGCCACCTACAGGATTACCACCACCACCCATCATATTCATAAAATCAGGACTTCCTATATTACCTAATAAATTTTGCATTGGGTTTGTACCTCCTACAGTATTTATATAATCTGCTTGCGCTCCTTGAGTTAATAAGTCACCCCATTTGGTTTGAGCTTGCAATCCTATATTTGCATAGCCTTGACCAATAGAAGAAAGTTCTTTATAATCACTCATAATATTTTTAGTAAAAGTATCTTTTATAATATCAGCAGCAGTTCCCATTCCATAGCTAGTAAGATTTACACCCTTAGACATTAAATCTTCTGAACCTTTTTGTGCTGTCATAAAAGCAGTATCTATTGCAGTTTCTTTTGCATCTCTAAATGCTCCACCTCCTGGTTGAAAATATTTAGCAACACTAAACATATCTTCTGAAGTTTCTAAAAATTTACCTGCAGTTTCTTGAATAATTTTTTGAAGCTTTTCGTTAGCTTCACTTTCTTTATTAGCTTGCATAGAATCGCTAACGTAATTTGCCCCCATCATTACAGCCATTGTTACTGGGTCCATCTATATAACCTCCTTAAATTTTTGAATAAACCTTCTTGTAATTTACTATAGTTAATTTTAATTTCATAATTATTTATTTTTTATCTTGTTACTAATTTTAATGTTATACCACCCCTAAATGTTTGATTACTTGTTGTAGAATTGTGCTCTACCATAGGTACAATAATATCTCCTGCATCTAAATCTACATCAAAATCTACATTTGTTGCATAGTTATAAGACATTGTAGTTACTGATACTGTGTTTTCACTACCTGCTAATGCTAAAGTTGTTGCTCCACTGCTATCAAGAGCTGGAGTACCATGATATATTGCTATAATAATATCTTGACCTGATGTTGCATTTGCTACTACTGCTCTCATGTGCTTTAATGTGCAATTTTCAGGAACTACATAATGACCTGCAACATCTCCTCTACTTATAGCAGTAGGACTTGTATCATAATCATCCCATTTTCTAAAGTCTCCATACAAATCATCAACATCTCTATAATATGGCCTACCTGCCACTCCGTTTGTTACTACAAAAGGATATTCTACCCATATTGGTGCACCTGCTATTATACCATTATCACCCTCAACAGACAAGTCTTTTATAACGTGCACATCTCCGCCATCATCTTGTCTATCAATTTTTAATAGCTGGGTAGTATTATCGAGTATTTGAAAATATCCTGATGTTGTTGTAGCAGTGCCTGTTACTTTGAACCACCAATCAGTATCATCAGTAGCTATCTTAAGCATAGCATCATTATTAACAGTGCCACCGCCACCGCCTCCGCCATCATTACCTGATGCAACTATATTTATTTTAGCATCCCCTGCAACTGTTGTTGTAATGTCACTAGTAGCGCTTAATCCAACAGTTGTTAATATTCCACTTGAAGGATTATAAGTTAAATCGGTATCAACCTCTAATCCTCTATGAGCTCCTCCTGCTGCAGCATCTTCAACAAAAGTAATTTTATTTGATTCATTTGTTGAATTATTAACAGCGACATATATATGATTAGCATTTGTCATTGTTACAGCATCAGCTAATGCAGTACCTCCAACGGTAATAGCATTTGCTTCTACTGTACCACTTGCAGTTAAATTTCCGCTTTCATCTATACTTGCAATTTCACTATCTCCACCATTTTTAAATGAAAACTTAGAAGTGTTAGGAGTACTAGCTTGGTCTGAATCACATCTAAATGTTAAATTTGATTGCGCATTTATAATTCCTCCACCACTAAAATTTATATTATCACCACTTATAGAAATATCTTTACCAAAAGTAGCGTCTAAATCATCTGCAAGAACTAATGCATTAGCATGAGAGTTTACACTGCTTCCTGAACTACCACCGTCTGCAGTTGCAAACACAAGTGAACCACCTTCTCCACTACCTGTACCTGCCCCTGCTGATATAGTTAAGTTATTACCTGCAGTATTAGTGCCAGAAGCATTTGCTATACCAACAGTTGAAGCTCCAGCATCAAAAGAAAAATCATTACCATTAACAGTTAAATCTCCTTCTATAGCAACATCAGCTCCACTCATAGTAATAGCTGTTGCACTACTTGAGATTATATTATTACCTGATACAGTTATATCACCATTAAAATTAACATTTCCAGTTGAATTAGATAAAGTCATGGCAAGAGTATTGTCTCCTGACTTAATATCTTGTCCACCAATTTGTAAATCACCTTCTACTTTTACATTACCTGTTGTAGCTGCAGTAGTTATAGCAGTAGCTCCATCAGATGCTTTAATTATATTGCCGCCAACTGTTATATTTCCACCTGCAACTATATGGTCTGTAGTTTGTATATCATCAACCCATAATTTTTTCCAACGAGTACCAGTAGCACCTAAATCAACATCACTATCAGCTTGAGGTGTAAAGACATTATCTACTAATTTTACTTGATGTACATTAGCAGCATAGAAATGTATTTCATCTGCAGTTTCAAAATCAATCTTTGTTTGGTCGTCTTCTCCAATTTTAATATCTGTTGCAAGTAAATCAATATTTGCAGTACCATCAAATGATACTCCACCTATAGTTCTTGCTGTAGCTAATGCTGTTGCAGTATCTGCATTACCTTCTAATGCTCCATCAAATTTTGTAGCCTCTATTTCTCCACTTGCTTTCATTTTAATTACAGGTGTTTCAGCGTTAGTTTTAAAATGTATCTCATTATCAGTAGAAAAATCAATCTGATTATCTGCATCTCTACCTACTACTAAAGATGCATTTAAAATGGAGGTAATACTTGTTTGAGCAGTATATACATTAAAACTTAAATCAAATTCATCTCCATCAGCTCCACTGTCAGTATCAGTAAAGTTTATATTAATACCACCTGCTTCAACAAACTTTAACTGTTTACTATTACTCACAGTAACTGCAGTGCCATCACCATCTTCAGCTACAAATGAACCTAAAGAGGCTAATATTTTATCTTGTATTGCAGCAGATGTCATTAGGTGTTCATCAGTATCTGTAAACTCGCCTGCAACATCTATATCATCTACTATATTACCACCCATACTTAAAGCAGTTACAATTTCTCCATTAGTAGTAAGTTGGTTTGTGCTTGGATTCCAAGTAAGACCTGTATCAACATTTATTTCTTGATTAGAACTTGTACCATCAACATAAGCTAAGTAATGAGTTGCATTTTCACTACTGTTTGCAGTTACAGCAACATTAGTAGCATTTGTAGCATTAGTAGCATTTGTTACAGTAACACCTGCTATTACAGTATTTAATGCAGTTCCATCAACAGTTATAGCATCTGCTTCCATAGTACCGTTCACATCTATATCACCACTAAAATCACCGTCTACTGCTTTTACATTACCATCTACATGAAGTGTTTCACTAGGGTTAGTAAGTCCAATACCTACATTTTGTGTTGTATGAGCAACAACTAATGCTGGAGTATGACTATCAGATACATCTTCAATTCCCCAGTAACTTGCAGGTATATTTGAATTTGTTGAACTTCCTCCACCTACTCCTGCTCTCCAAGTATAGGATGTACCTCTTGAGTATCTTATAGTACCACCATAATTAGCGTGACCTTCAACAAATATAGCTTCACCATCAACATTGTCTCCATCTAAATGAAGAAGATGAGTAGGACTTGTAGTACCTATACCTACATCACCATCGTGTGCTATAGTCATTTGAGTAGTAGGAACCCCACTAACTGCTGTCTGAAATTGCAATGAAGTTGCGTTTACAATATCTGAAAATGTTTGCGAAGCCACCGCTACAATAGAAGCTCCAGCTACATCTGAATCTCCCCCAGTATCAAGAGGTGCTTGAAAGTTGATTCTACCCAATACATCATCCGCTACTATACTAGGTTCTTTAGTCGATAAAGTCATAACAGCACCTGTGGTAGTAAGGCCACCTTGTATTTCTAATAATGTTGAAGGAGCAGCAACTCCTATACCTACATTACCGCCATCAATAATTGTCATAGAATTTACAGCACCATTACCACCTAAACCTAATGCACCACCTCCATCATCATTTGTAATTCCACCTCTTGCTTTTATAGAGCCTGTAAAGTATGCACCATTAGAGTGTTGTGCAAAAAAGTAACCACCTAGTACACTTACTACACCATCATCTCTTACATAAAATAAATTAGTATTACTTGAATTTTTAACATATAAAGCGTGTGTACTATTATCGTTACCTGCACCTACAACTTCTAATCTTGAATCAGGGTCAGTAACTCCTATACCTACTTGACCACTACCATCTATTACCATTCTTGTAGCATTTTGGGTTATTAATTGTAAAGGTTTATTTTCTACTGAACCTAAACACAGACTATCACCTAATCCACCACCTGTATTATCTGATGTTCTAATTATATGAACTGTATTATTACTTTCATCCCAAAATTGTATTTTATGGTCATCATCATCTGACGAATCTTTAAATATTAATTGAGGTCCTCCTGCTGTTATTTTTACTAAACCTGAAAATGTTTTATCACCTGCTATTGTTTCATCACCTGTTAACCCTACTTTAGTATCTGCATAAGCTTTAACTGATTGTTGTGTAGGTACTTTAGTATCGCTATTAGAAGACATGTTGTCTTCATCTACTAAATCAGCACCATCTAATTTATCTGCATTTAAATTTGCAACTACTGTTGTAGACTGTACTGTAAAAGGAGCTGTTCCTGTTGCTACATCTGATTGTAGCGTTCTTGACCTTACATCATATGCACCCAAATCTACATTAGAACCTGCCCCTTCTATAATAGCTTTCTTTTGAGCTGCTGAAGTAGTTAATGTTCCACCTGATATATCTAAAGTTCCTGTACTTGTAATATCTGCAAAGTTACTAGCATGTATATTATTACTACCTTGGTCAGCAGTCCAGTCTAATATTTCATCTGCAGTTATACCAAGGTCAGATAAGATTTGTGCATAACTTCTTTTCTTTACAAGACCATCACCAGTATCATGCACTAATATATTTTCAGCAGAAGCATCTCCATCAGCAGGTGTTGCTAATTTTAATGTCCCTGTAACTTCTAAATTTTTTGTAGCATTTTGACCTATCTTTACGTTCTCATTGATATAGACCTCGATACCTTGAGAAGTTGCTTTATTTAGGCTAAAACTGGGGACAGAATCAGACTTCCAAAAACTTAAAGAACCCTGCTTAATTTGTGTTTTAGCTTCGTTTTTAAAAGATGCAGATGGTAAAGTTCCTTCTCTAGATACTCCACTATGGTCAGCAGAATGTCTATCCATATACTGTCTAACCCAACCAACGCTAGTTTTAGCTTCTATAAAAAATGCTCCCTGAGAGCCTGTAGGGTCTAATGAAAAACTTTTATCTTCAACTATTCTAATATCACCAGGTTTGCCATCTTTAGTATGAGCTTCATTTGAAAAATAAGGAGTATTGACAGAATTAATTATTTTATTTATTTCAGAATAAATATCATTAATAACTCTATCTACACTTTTTTGACCTGTTGATTGAGGAGTTTTTTGAGATTTTATTTTCCTATTATGCATTTCCTCTTTCCCTATAAATTATAGAAAAAGAGTCAACTTCTGTATCATAATTAAGAGTAGTGCCTTTAGGTTGTGCTATAATTTTTAGTTTAATTGATTTAGCTTTTTTAAACATTTTAGGCACTTTATAAGATAAGCAATAGCCATCATCTTCTATTTGAGTAACATCTGGTATAATCCATCTATCATCATTATTAATCATATATTCAAAAAGTGGAGGAGTATTATTATAAGTTATTTTTATTTTAGATATAAGTTTATTAACTGTTCCTCCTGATAAAGAAAAGTTTTTACTTATATATGTAAATTGTTTTTTATCTTTACTTCCAAACAATACTCTTAATACACTATCTCCATCTAATCCTGTAGTTAAAGGATTTATTGCTACTTTAGTGTTTTCAGGCAAAGCAGATTGGGAACTAAGATTCCAACCTACATTTCCAAAATAAGGATAACTTTGTCTAGGAATTAAACAATAAGTATATTTAACATTTTCAATTTTAACAAAATATGCATGATAAACTTCTAATTTATGATAATTAGTACTTGAATTTTCATCAATAATATATAAATAAGGATATGCATGTTGTCCATAATCCATTATAATTCTATATGGCTCTAAATCCCATCCCTTTATTACAATATAGGTTAAAAGATTTTGAGCTATAAGCCAAGTTAAATCAATTAAATTAACACCACCATCTTTATTTAAATCACCAATACCTTTTCTAAGAAACTGTAAATCTCCAATTTCAGGGGGAACTGGAGGTCCATTAAATTCCCATCCAGCATCAGGTTCATCAATAAAATTACAATCTAAATTCCAATCTTCTAAAAACCAAAAAGGAACAAAAGTTTGAGAAGCGATTGTAAAAGATTCTCCCCTAAACATTATTTTATGAGGTCCATTTAATTCAGGATTGTTTACAAAATGTTTAAATATAACAGTATCTCCAGGTGTCATATCAGGCCATCCTGTTAATCCAAAATTATTAACTGGAACTAACCACCTATAAAGTCTTAATTTTTCTTCAGGGTTATGGTCGTGATTTAAAAAAGTATCAACATCAATATTTTGATTTAAACCGCTAGAAAATATTTCTTCTCCATTTGAAGAAAAAACTTTAATTGCAGAAAAAACATCACCAGGCATCCATTGAGGGTTCATATTATAATAGCCTGCTGGATAAGTATATTGCCCATTATAATCATTCATATTTGGAACTTCATCATTAAGGTCACCATCTCTATCTGTGTCAAGATATTGACCATTAGGACTATAAACTTGAGTTAAATAAGGAGTTCCTGTTAATGAATAGATTTTAGCATTATGTATTTGTTCAAATTGCCCTGTTTGAGTTTCAGTCATTAAATCAGTTTCTGGACCAGGACCTGCAGTTAATTCAGTTAAAAGTTGTTCTCTACCACCAATAGGAGTAAAAGTATTTGTTTTTCCATTTGACAAATAAAGTAAAGTAGCTTCATCTAGCTCATCTGGATTTAATATAAAATCTTCACTTATTTTAGATGATGTATACAACTCTCCTTTAGGTCCCCCAAATACACCATTAAATTCATTAACTTGAATTAAATCCCATCTTTGTTTATCTATATTATAAGTAAAACAATAATAACCATCTTTATCTCCAGCAATAAATTTACCATCTTTAAAAATTTCTCCTATTGAAGGATATTCAAATTCTTGTAATACATGCAAAGAATTTTGATTAGTATTTGCTGCTAAATTTTCATCTAAAGTAAGCCAACCTAAACCATATAACATAGCAGGTAAATCAGCAATATATCTACCTGTAGCTACTTCATATCCACAACCATAAGGTAAAGTAATATTATAAGGTTCGTAATAATAATCTTCAATATCTGATTGCGATATTGATTGGTCTTCATGTCCTTGAAAATAATTTTCCCACATCTTCCTGTGAAAAATATATTTAGGATGCTCTTCACCAAGCTCCCAATTTATATTAGCATGTGGAATTTGAAACCATCTAAGAGTATCAGGAAATGTATTATCTAATCTATTAAAATAATATTTGCCTCCTTCTGCTCTTTGAAGCCAAGTAACATCTGTCTGTTCATCCACTTTAAAGAAAATACAAAAACTTCTAATTTGTGAATTATACTTCATAATTGTTGGATAATTGTCAGACCTATCTCTCCAAGATATTTTTTTACCATATTTATGACTAGTAATAACAGGAATACCTATATTTTTAACTTCTCTTCCATCATATAAATATATATTTTTTTCATCAGCAAAACATATTCCTGTTTCAGTTCTTGCAAAATGATTTTCATCTATACACCCAGCACTTTCAAATGTATCTTCAATATATAATCCATCTGGATTTATAATATACATATTTTTAAAATCCCAAGCTATTACCCTTCCATTAAAAGATGTTAAGGCTTTTGGAGAGCTAGGTAAAGAAAGCACATGTTCACTCCAATCAAATATACTAAATCTATTTGGTTGAGACCTAAATATTAAGTTACTTGCATCTTCATATGAAGGATGCTTACAATTTCCTATATATAAAAAATTATTTAATTGTGTAGATAATTTATAGCTAGGTAAAGTTTTTTTCATAGCTTGAGGTATACCAGTATAAGCTTCATAACTAGGACCTACTTTTCCATTATCTATTACTGTATATTTAGCTATTAAACCTAATGTAACAGTTTCTCCTCCATACTCTTCAACAACCTCATCTGTAACTGCCCAATTAGATTTTAAAGGAATAGTTTCTACAAGAGTATACATACCTGCAATATTAAAATCATCTTTACCACTATCATCTGATGCTGAATAAAGAACTGTTCTAGATTTCCATAATCTAACATGAGTTATTCTTCTAGTAACAAGTTCAGGTTTATGTAAATTAATTGTTACAGCTAATGCAGAAGCTGTATAATCTACAGTTGGGTCACTTTCTCCATCTGCTCTTACAGTTGCATCTCTTATATCTACTTCTGTATAATGGTTAGATAAAGGACTATCTTGATAACCATCATATACTAAATTTATTTTATATCTATATATTTCTTTTTGACCTAAAGAAGCATCGTATATAAAAGGAGCATCTAATTTATTAGAACCAGTAAAAGTTGTAGCTTTTACTTTAAATGATAAAGATTTACTATCTAAAGAAAATTGTTTAATATTATGAGTAGGAGTATTAGGTTCTGTAGCTATATCTATAAGCGCTAGTTCATTATCAGGATATAAACTTTCAGCATTTTCAGGAACTCCTAAATCTGTATATTGATTTAAAGTTGTATTTTTTATTTTTATAAAATTAAATTTAGCTACATTAAAAGCTCCAGTTGTAGAAACAAAACCTAAATGGTCATTTAAAGTTGTTTGATTAGACCATCCAGGAACAATATGTTGATAACTTCTTCCATCAAAATATGCGCCTGGTTTTAAAAATATATTAAAAGATGCTCTTGCTACTTTATATATTTTACCATAATCATCTTCAGTTAATAAAGTATTAGTCTTTAATGCTAAAGCTCCGTCTTGTGTTTGCCACCATACAGGATTTGTAAAAGGCCAAATATCGTTATCAGAATCTATTTCAGGGTATAAACCATATGTAAGAATATCGTTATCAACAACAGGTAAATAAGCTTGTATTATTTTATTTGGTCTTTTATCTAAACCAGAACCGCCAAAATATGTTAAATCTGTATATAGATTAGGTATTACTGTAGCATCTCTAAGTTGTTCTGCAACATCATACCATTCTTCATCTCCACTTGCATTTTCTTCAATTCTTACAGGGTCTATTACTACAGGGCCTATTTGATTATCATATTGATTTGCTAAAGAAAATTCAGAAGTATCATACATTAAAAATAAAGTGCTATTATCTTCTTCCTCATCTTCTGAATCTTGGTAACAAGAAAAAATAAGTCTATTCATATAATGTCTTACACATACAATTTCTAAATCGCTATTAAATCCATACAACTCTCTTAAATGTACTCTAGCAGGTCCTTCGCTATGCTGTGAATTAATATCAAATTTTGCTTTAGGATTATGCTTTGAACCTATATTTATTACTACATTATTTAAAACTCCACCTTCAAAACATTTTCCATTATAAAACCAATTAACACTATCATCTCCATAAATAAGGTCATTTAAATATCTTACCATTACACTTGGATTAACTAAACCTAAACCAGATTGAAGTAATGCTGATATTCCACCAATAAGAACAGTAAAAATTAAATATAATATATTTTCCCAAAGGCCATTAAGAAAGTCCATAAAATTACTTCCTCCGCCTCCCATAACATTACTTCCGCTACCACTATCATCTGCAGCTCTTAATCTTTTATAAGAATCAGTAACTTTTACGCCTAAAAAATATGTTGCAGCTACTTTATATTCTTGAGCTGTATAAATATTCAAAGCAGAAGGAGTACATTGACCTATTACAGCAATCCAATCTTCATCACTAAATATATTCCAATCAGGAAATCTACTATTTATAAAGTCAGGACTTTCACCAGTAGCAGTATCTACTAAAGGAGATTGTATTAACCCATGCCTTGCTATTTTAAATCCAGTACCATCTGGCTGATAAAGTCCAGAATAATAATGTTGGCCCCTTTTACTTCCTGCATCATTCCATTCTTCATCACCTTTATTCCAATCTGTATTAGTTATTCCATGATGAGATTCATCATCACTTCTAAAATACCATTCTTGAAGTTGTTCAGATAAAGCTTTTATCCAACCTGTTCTAAATTTTGCTTTATGTTTTGTTATTTTATCATAATATAAACTTTTGTTTTTAAATAAAATATGACCATTAGCAGTAGGTATATCAGCACACCATAAAAAAGCTTGTCTTGTTTCAAAACTGTCTCCATTAGGTTTCCAATATTGTATCCATAATTTATTTTTTGTTTCTAATATAGAAGCTGGTACTGCCCCTTCAGGAGGAGCGTCTTCAGGGTTATCTCCAAAATCTACTGTAAATTGGATTTGTTGTCCACATTTACCTCCTGTTTCTCCACCACCATTTGTTTCAGTATCATCAGGTAAAGCATTTAATTTAAATTTTTGTACAATAGCGCTATTAGAAGTTCCCTCACTAGTATCTGAAGTTGTAGACAAAACCCAAAAAAAATAATCAGGAGTATTTCCATTTTCAATATCTTCTCCATAATTTTTTACATCAGCTTGACATATATCACAAGCAGACCCTAAAAGTTTTCCTTTACCATCATTACTAAGACCTAAATCTATTTTAGCAGATTTATTAGATTGATGAAAATCAAATACTTTAGTAGCGGTATTAAAATCTGCCCTAAAATTACCAAAATAAACATCTTTATGGTCATATCTTATGCCAACAAGAGTTTTACAATTATCATCTGTTGAGCCTGGAACGCCTAAAAATCTATCTACGCTAAAAGAAGAATTTAATAATTGTTCATTATATACAGTTGAATTTTCATATATCCAATTTGAATATTCAGTATCTGGCTCTTTAAAAGGTTTATGTTTTGTTTTATAAATTATTTTAGGTTTTAATTCTTTCCCATATCCTGCAAAAACTTTTTTATTATTAGTCTCCATAGCAGAAGGACTTCCACCTGGCGCAGATGAATTTTCAGGTATTTTTACAGTACTACCACCATAAATATCTTCTACAACTTTAATACTACCATCATTTATATCACCATATACTAAATCAAATTTACCATCAGAACTTTCAATAGTTGTTGCAGTAGCAGATTGAATTTCTTCAGAATTTATTTTTATTCTAGATTCTTTTACTCCAGCAATAACACCATCTTTATCACTAGAATCTACATTTAAAGAAAAAGATGCAGCATCATCTTTTATATCACTAGATGAAAAACTAGATATAATTCCTGAAAAAAATTCTTTTATTTCTTTTATTTTATTTGCCATATTAAATTTTGCCCACCCTAACCCTGGTCTTATCTTTTAAATTAGACCGCTCCGTTTGTCCTCACAGGGATTAATTATTTTAAAACACCCTTTAGAACTGATTCAACTGATTCCCAGATTGCTTCAAAAATCTTTCCTTCAGTTTTTTCATTTAAGAAAGGAATGTTAATATCATCATTCCATTTTTTGATTACTTTTTTCTTTGTTTCTTCGTTGAAAATGTAATCTATTACCATGTCCTTGAAATCCATAAACTTCATCTCCTAGTTTATCTAGCCACCATCGGTAGCGTTGTTTTTTAGTTTTCGTATGCTTTAATGCCATCTTCAGAAAATTCCATAGTTACCCATCCAGTACGAGCAACTCCATAGAAACTGTATCTTGCATACTCAGCATATTTAAGAAAAGAACCACCACGACAATACCATCTACGCCTTAATCGTTCTTCTCCATCTTCTATTTTTAGGCTATCAACTGGCTTTGCATATAATTGATGATTATGTCCTAACATAAAAACATCTCCATCAGTATAAATAGCAGCCATTTTATCAAGCTCTAAATCTCCGTTTTTACCACCACCTTTTCCATGACCTGATACTAAGTTCCAATTAACTCCATTTATGGCTATTTGGGTGTATCCTGGCATTCTAAAGTATGGTACTTTAAGACTATCAGCCATTACTCTTGATATATCTACTCCAAGTAAATTAATAGAACGAATCATATCATGATTACCACCTCTTATAAAAACAAGTTTATCAGCAATTTTTTCTATCCTTTTCATAAAGGTTATATGCTGGTCATCAGGTTCCATATCTTGTCCCCTTTGACTTATTTTATAATTAGGCGGTATAAGCTCTATATTATCACCATTCATAAACCATCTTGCATTAGGGTCTGAATCTACCTCAGCAATAAAATCATCAAATTTTTCGTAATGATGCTCTACTGCTCCATGATGCACATCTGTAGCGCAATGCAATTTTATAGGTTTGTCATATGATAATTGTAGAACCTGACCAGGTTCAATATCTTCTGGTACTTGAGGGGGATTAAGATGAATAGTAAACCATTTTTTGCATTCTTTACAAGAAAATTCTCTTACCTTAACACCACTATTTCTTATTCTACTTCCTCTGCTTTGTACCTTTTTTGAGTTACAATGTGGACATATCATTATTTAGCCTCTTCATCAAGAGCCTCTAGCATTTCGATAGCCCCTTGGACTTTCATAAATGCTTCTTTTAATTGTTCTTGCTGATTTCTTAATTGAACTATTCTTTCAGCATTAGTTAATGGTTTGTCTTCTGTTTTATTATTTTCTTTTTTAGCCATTACTGACCTCCCTGTTTGTTTTGTTTACTTATTATAATCCACTCGCGTCACCAAATGTAGGAGCTGTTGCTGATGCTACATGTCCTGTGACAAACCAATTAGTTCCATCACAATACATTTCTACCATACTTCCAGCCTCTACTAACGTAAGTGTTAAAAAGTCATTACTATCATTATCAGATACTTGTGTTCTTATTTCATCGTTACCACTTCCAGCATCAGTATCTAAATGGGTTACTCCCCCATAGAAAAAATTAGCTCCATCTGGAGATTTAATTTCTACATCAAATGCACCATCTTTTTCTACTATCATAAATTTATAATTTAAACCAACTGCTACTGCAGGTAATGTATACACAGAATCTGCAGTTTTATTTTTAATTATTATTGGTCTACCAGATTCTTGTTGAGTCAATGTAACTGTTGCAGCTTTTACATTAGGACTTTTTCTAATACCTTGGTCAAATTTACAGTAACTATTTCCTGCATCAATATTTAAAATTGCTCCAGCAGCTCCAAAAAATTCAACATCTGTAGAATCTACACCATCTCTACCAAATACTGCTTTACCAGTTTGTACTTGAAAGTTTGTTGTTCCAACTGCAGTTCCCATTACTAAAAGTTTATTAGAAGATTGTAGCCATTGCATATAAGCGGCTGTATTATTACCATAAAATTTAACTTCTTTATTATCAGTTGAATCTGCTCCTGATGCATTTGATGCTCCAAATATTAAATCCATAGTTGTTAAACTTGCAATATCTGCGCTAGCATCAAAGAAACATTTACCGCCATCTGTATAAATAATTGTATCACCAGTAGCTAAATCATCTGTAGCTGCAAAACTACCATGAACTTCAGCACCTATTTTATTGCTACCTCCTATATAGTTATATGTAAGCGCACCACTGTTACTTATCTTAATACTACCTTCTAACGATAAGTATCTTGAGGTATTAGCATTAGTACCTGGTTGCATTTTCATATAACCATTATAAGATGCAAAAGCCATATTAGTACTAGCACCATATACACTATCTAATAATATACCTACAGTATGTATTTGATTTGGAGTACTTTCATCTGATGTTGTTGTTTGTATTAAATCATCACTACCTACAATAAAATGAGGTCCAGAACCTGCACTATCTAATTGGAAACTTGTAGAAGTTGTTGCATTTAAATTAACGCTTCCACTAATACTACCAGTTACACTTAAATTTCCAGTTACTGTAGCGTTACCATAACATAATAAATCTGCTGATTTACTAGCAGATGTACCTATTGCAACAGTTCCACCATTATAATTTATTGCTGGAGCAAGAATTAAGAGGTCTGCTGCATCTTTTGTAGATATTTGCATAATATCTTCAGAGTGAATTTTTTCTACAACTAAACCTGCAGTACCTGTTGTTTTATTTGTATCTACAAGATGTAACCATTTATTAATAGCTAATCCAGTAGCTGTATTATCAGCATTATTTGTTAAATCTATAGCTGCTAATCCTAAATTACTATCATTTTTATCTATCATAAGAGTAGCAGATGTTGTTTCACCAATATTAAAATCACTATTTAAAGTTAAAGTTCCATCAACAACTAAATTATCAGCTACAGTTACTGTACCTAATGCAGAATCTAAAGTTAATCCTCCACTACTTGTAGTAACTTTACCTACTTCAATTATTCCTCTAGTTGCCGAATCACTTACACTATTAACTTTTAATTTATCTGTTTTAAATTTTGTTTCTGAACTAGTAGTACTTGTAAAAGTAGTACCTGCAAAAGTTAAATTGTCATTAGTATCAATTTCAATTCTACTTACTTCACCTTCTGCTATTTTAAAACTTTTATTTCCTTCTTTTAATCTATCATAATCAAGTATAATTTGAGAACCAGTATCACCAAAAGCTAAAGCGCCTATGTTTACACTTGTTTGATGAGGATTTGCAAAACTTAAATCTTTATTTATTACAACTTTTCCATCAGCTTCAACAGAAAAAGCGTCAGCAGAATTTTTATCTGTAATTATAAATATATCAGCAGTTTGAAGTGTATTAAAAGCTTTCATATTTACACTTGTAGCAGCATTTACTGGTGCCATTTTACCTTTCATATATATTTCATTTCCTATAACAGCACCAAGTTGTACATCTCCTAAAACATTTAATTTATCTTCAGATTCGTCCCATTCTAAATATCTTCCAGATGTAGCACCAAATGCTTTAAAATCTACACCAGTATCATCAACACCAAGAATTAAAGAATCTGCTGATTCATCCCAAAGCATATATTTACCAGATGTTGCTCCAAAGAATTTAACATCGTGACCTGTGTCATCTACACCTACAGTAAGCGCTCCAGTAACTTGAGTTGCTCCAGTAATTGTTGTAGCGCCTGTTATTGAAGTTGCACCAGTAACTTTTACTTTAAAATTAGTATCTGTATCTCCTCCAAAATGAAAATAAGTTCCGTCTGTTTTTACATCAGCAGCAGCCATTGTTCCATTACTAGCGTGATTGCTTAAAAAATACATTTTATATCTATTTGCTGCATCAGTACAGCCATTAAACACTAATTCATTAGCAACTACACTAGCATCTACACCTGCAGCTATTGCTGTGTGAACAGATTTAGCAGTAGCAAGTTCTGTGTCAGCTGATGCTGAAGTTATAGCAGTTGATACAGATGAAATAGCTTGTCCTGTTGTTCCAAATTGTAAAGTACCAGTATCAAGAACAAATTTATCAGAGTGAAATGTCATAGAAGAAGTGTCAGAAGATACATCAGAAGAACTAACTTTGATATGGGCAATTTCATCGTAGCTACTACCATCGTATCCTTTAAATGTTATTTTACCTACTTCATCACTATTTGCTAAAGTAGCAGGAGCAAGTTTGCTTCCTCTACTTTTCTGTAATACCATCTCTGATGGCATACTTGATGAAACATTGTGATTAGAAACAGATAACAATGTACCTATAGTATCTGATGTAACATGTAATTTTGTGTCTGGAGTATTGGTACCTATACCAACTTTATCAGCGCTTCCATCTGTAACTAACAGATTAGAATCTGTATCTCCTTCTATACGGAAATCAACCGAAGAACCACCGTCATTTATGACTACCTCTCCAGCTTCAACCGTACTTTCTATAAACCAATTTTTATTTTTGCCCATTTGTTTCTCCTAAAACTTAAAGTATTGTCTGACAATTCCACCAGGGTCTCGACTATCTGGGAATTTTCTTATTTTAACTTCATATAATTGTCTGTAATATTGTGCTGTTTTTAAATCTCCTGCATCTTCGTAAAGCCTAGCTTTTACATAACAAACAAGTGCAGGATGTAGACTTTCATGTAAATTAGAATGTCCATCTAAATCTTGATTGTTTTTATCAACAGGTCTATAATTAGACTTGTATCTTATTCTTAAGCCCATACCTATACTTATAGTAGGACTTTTAAATTCTCTTATGACCTTCCCTGTTGAATCTTCTGCTTCATTTTTTTGAACTATACCAATTCTTTCTTCGTCAATAAACCATAAAAACTTTTTTGCTGTATCTTTTAACATTAAGATTCATCTCCTATAGTTAAAACAGTTCTATCAATTTTTCTTACAGGAGCAAATTCTAATCCTCCGCTTGTATTTTCTTGTTTTATTTCAACTGATTGAACTTTTAATAATCCAGGAGGCATATCATAATATCTTTGTCCTTCCATTAAATCAGTTACAGCAGTATCTTCATTAACAAGTCTTTTAGATGCAATATCCATAAGACCATCATTAATTATTTGCATTAAATATTTATTTGGCTTTCTACCAAATATTGATTCTACTTGCGATATAATATCTTTAACTTCCATTAATTTTGTACCACCTGTCTAATTTGTGCTAATTTTTTTTCAGTATCCTTTAATTGTTTTTTATTAGGTAGTTCTCCTCTTAAAGAATAAATTAAATCTTCGTATTCTTGTTCTAACCTATCATAATCAGAACTTATTTTTCTAAAGTCTGCGCTAAATTTACTAATACTTTGAGCATAATTACTAATGTTTTGAGCATATTCTGAAAGATATTGTCCAGCAACTTTATCTTTATCACTCAATTCTAAAGAAGCTATTTGTAATTCATTTGCAGAACCTGACAATGCTGTTTTAGCCATTTCAATATCTTCATCATTTAAAAACTCTTTAAATGAATTTTGATAATTAATCATAAGTTCTTTTGCCCTATCAATAGAATCAACAACATCAGGCATATCAATAGATGAAACTTTAAAATTTGGGTCTATAATAGGTACATCAGGAGATTTTAAAGAATCTAATTCAAATTTTTTACATTTAGATGCTGTGCTTATTAAAACTATTTGATGCATATCAAAAGGAACATCTTCTAAACTTTCATCATTTGCATCTGGTTTAGGATAAGATATATAATCAATAGTACAAAAACCATCTAATGCATCTAAATGAGTATCTTGAGGATTAGGTTCTACCATAAGTATACTATCATTAATATAATATATAGGGTCTGTTTCAGAACATTCATCTAAAAATCCACTGCCAAATCTTGCTTTGCTTCTTAAACTAAAAGGTATCATTCTAGCTTCATATGCAACTTCACCATCATATCTTAAAATTGAATTTATATCACTACTATCTAAAGAGTTTAAATCAAACCCAATGCCTTCTGATAAATTTTCAGACCATTCTCCTGCAGTAAAACTTTTACTTTTATTCATATGCAATTTTAATCGAGCAGGCATTAGTCGAGATATTTTAACAATAGAATCTTGAATCCATTGCTCTAAAGTATCTTTTTCAATTCTATCACTAACCCCATTTTGACTATACTGGTCATTATAAACAGGTATTAAAACTCTTTTAGAGTCTCCTATTAAATAAGCTATATGTTCTGCAATGTTCATTATATAATATACTAATTAAATTACTTTTTTGCTAACTCTTTTCGTATAAGAGCTATTTTATATACAAAATAAACTATAGTTACAATACCTACTCCTAATCTAACTATATCAGGAAGTATTTCTATGCACTGTATAGCCATACTGCTGCCACCTATTGTTGCTGATTTTAATGTATCTAAATCCATTATGGTGCATCTCCTTCAAAATCATTTGGATTCATATTTTCTAAGTATCCAGGGGTTCCATTAACTGGCCTAACTTTTAAATTATCAAATTGTATTGGTTCATCATAAGCCTCACCATCATCTGTAGCATTGTATCTATACAGTTTAAATGTAGTGTTAGTTTTAGGTACCCAATACATAGTATGAGATTTTATACCGTCAGTTGTTTCACAAACTCTAATATAAGGATTACCATCGTCTACAACTAATGATGTTCCTCCAGCTGCAGTAGAATCTACAGATGTTACATCTATATCAAGCCTATACATTTGATTTAAAGTTAGCACGCCTGCTTTAGTTAATGTGCAGTTATTTGTTCCGCTAGCATTAAATTTACAAACACCATCTTCTATAGCTCCGTTTGATGCACCTGCTCCAGCAAAACTCCAATAACTATCACTATTATCTGTAAAGTTACCTCTTCCTCCAAAAATATCACTTCCAAGTGTAGCGTTTGACATATCGCATACTACACCTCCTTGGGCGTCTGTTGTAGCTTTATGGTCAAATATTCCATCACCCATTCTCCACCAACCTTTTAAATTAGATGGAGCAATACCTTCGTTATGATTATAAGGTTCTCTACCATTATAAATTGTTTTTACTTGTGATGCTGTTAAACTTGTATTGTAAATAGCAACTTCTGATATTTTACCTTTGTACTCACGAGCAACATCGTGATTCCAAGAACCTATTCTCATATTTGTAGTAGCACTTGGTGGTGTGGAACTGTTTGAACTTGATTGAACTTCAACTCCATTTACATAAACGTAATGTGTTGTTCCATTCCAAGTCCAAACAAGATGTTGCCATTTATCAGCTACTATATCTCCTGCAGGAGTAACTACTTTTGCTGCTCCACTTATATTTCCAGTTACATTACCATCTTTTTTTATAAACAAAGCGTACCCGTTAGCACCATTGCCTCCATCGGATTTATCAATTATTCTTTGGTATTCGTCACCTGTAAGTTTAGGTTTTATCCAAGTAATAATAGCACCATTTGAGCCTGATAATCTTAAATCTCCTGATATAGAGCCTAAATCAATCATATCATCAGCTCCATCAAAGTTTAAACAAAACTCATCTCTAAATTTGTCACCACTTGTAGTGGCTATTCGTCTACTCGTAAACATTAGTCTTTTACTATTCCGATTCTAGCTCTTAAACTATTTGCAGATGATGGTGTATAATCTCCACCACTTCTGTTTATAGCCATTACATAAATGCTTGTACTATCTGAAGGCGCTTTTACTACCATTCCAATATTTTGTTTAGAAGCCATTTCATTAGTACTTGGAGTAAAAGTACTCCAGTTAGAAACGGTTGTTGAGCCTAATGCTTTTAAAAGATTTGAATCAGTAGCAGATACAGCTCCACCTTCGTCACTCGCAAATGCTGTATTATCTTCAATAAATACAAGTTCCATAGCAGGTGATTCTACACTATCGTCTAAGTTAAATAAAGTTACTGATTGGATTATTGCTGCACCACCTTTTACTGCAACTGCATTTGGTATTTCTATTGACAATGATATTGCATCATTATCAGAATGAGTTTCAGCATCTGTGGTTAATGTAATATCGATTAAATCGATATCCATTTTGTTTAGTTTTTCTTGTACACTATACTTGTGTAATTCTGTTTGTGCCATTTTTACCTCCTACCCTAAGCTCTGGCTGAGCGTGAATGGGTTCGTTTATTTGTTAAGACCAGAAACACCCCCTACAGGGAGGGAAGCTCACCATAGGGAGTGTCCCAGTCATTTATTATTATACTAGATTAAACTAGTTCAACACTCATAGTATCGATTCTAACTTCGTTATCAGCATGAGCAACAGACCAATCAACATTTAAAGCTACAGCTAAACCGCCTGTAGTATCTTTAGATGTTAAATTAGTTGCAGCAATAACAGTAGTTGCACCTAGTGCATCTGTTCTCATTTCAGAGATAGCTGTCATTGTTCCACTAGAACCTACTGCTGTAACATGCACATCTGCCCAAGCATATACAATGTCATCATCAGCAACATCAAGAGCTGCTCCAGTAGCTATAGCTGTTCCACCAAACTTAAGAATAGGTGTTAAAGTATCAGTACTATTGCTATCAACAACAGTTGCGAACACTTTAATTCTAACAATGTCACCTACTTCTAACTTGTTTGCTGGTATAATGAAATAACCTAAGTCTGCAGCATCAGTACTATTTTCGTGTTCACGAAGTGTGCCTGCTTCAGAATAAAGTTTTTCACCAATCGAGTTATCTAGCTTATTTTGTCCATATAAAGGATTTGCCATTATTCATATCCTCCTTATAACCAAACAGCGTGAGATTCAGGCATTGACCATTCCATCCCAGCTTCAGTTAAGATTTGGTCTACTCTTCTGTCGACCCCAGAGTTTTCAAGTGTTTGAACACCTACGTAGACTGATGTATCTCTGTTTATACCGTTTCCTACAAGAGGACGATATGCACAGTTGCCCATATTAACACCTAAGATTTTAACGTTAGTTCCATCTAGGTGAATGTTTCTTGCTACATTCATATTACCGTAAACAGTAGATATAGTTGTAACATCAACACCAGCAGCCATTTTCTTGCCTGTTACAGCAAGGTCTGCTCTGTATTGGTCATCTTTATCAAGATTAGCTTTGAAATAACCACCTAGTTTATGTAACCAGTTATATACTTCAGTATTACAGAAATATACAGTAGCACCACCATTGTTATATCTTGGGTCTAAAAATCTAGACATATCATCTAAGAACTCATCTTGAGATTTAGAAGTAGACCAACTAAATACGTTACCGTAATTAGAAATAAAGTCTACAGCACCTTGAGTATAAGTAACACCAGAACCATCAGTATATTGAGAGCCAAATAATAAAGATTGCTCAATATCATATTTATGTTCAATTAACTTTTCTCTCCATACTCTAGCCCATTCGTTGCCTTCGTATTTTAATACTGTAGCACGAGCAGTGTTAGTCATAGCACACGAAGTTTTCCAGATTTGAGTTTGCCCATAACCTGTGCTGAAAGGTTGGTCTTTCCATGTTTCAGGATAACCAGTTCCTTCACCAAAAGCAGAACCAACTACATAACATCTTTTAACTTCAAGTGTTGAAGAAATAGTTTCATCATATACTTGAGATTCAGCAGCTGAAGCAGAAGCAAATGAACAAAAGTCATATACAGCTCCACTTAAACCTTTTGTGATAAGCACTTTTAAAATAGCGTGAGTACTTGTTGTGTCTGTATCAACAGACTGAATTTTAGCCAACATGTATTCTGTCATTGTACCTGGAGTATTTTCGGCACCCATATTAATTTTAATTACCTGACCTGGTAAGAAAAAGTTAGGCTGTGTACCTGCAGCTCCAACTGCAATAGCATTTGTGTCTTGACCATATACATTTTGTCTGTTACCTTCCATCATGTAGTCAGCACCCATTTTTAAGTAATAAGTGTCACCAGTTTGTATAAGTCCATCAGCAACCGAAGCCTCTGTTGTGCTTACAGCAGATGATGCTCCATGAGCAGTAACATAGGCATATCTTTTATGCCAAGAGCCTCTACGCTCTGTGAATTTGAATTTTGGGTCATCGCAAGGTTTTTTCGCAACTTTAGATACAAAACGAAAGAAAGGGTCTTGTGCAATATTTAGTTCAGATACTCTGTCACCAAAATTGTACTTTCTCCTTAAATCGCCTGTATTAAGGGACGAACCACCACCAGGGTTACTAGCGTCTGGCCCTTTACCTGAGTTTGAACCTGAGGTAAAATCTGATATTTTAAAATTATCAGCCATTTGTAATCTCCTTTACAAGTTTAATTTAAGAGATTACTTAGCTAAATAAATCGTCTAAACCTCCGTCTGCTCCAGCAAGAACATCAAATATACTATCATCCGCTGACTTAACAGGTTTTCCAGCACTATTTGTTCCTCCTTGAGAAGTAGGTATTTGTCTAGCTTTATTCATTTGACCAAGCATCTCATTCTTAGTAGAGGTAGCTACATTTTGTGCAACTTTATCACGATTCAAAAGATAATACATATCATCGTAAGAAAATTTTTGTCCTTGTGCTTTTTCAAGCATAGCTTTAAAATCTTCTTCAGACATTCCAGTTCTTTTCATAAAATCCTTTGCTTCAGAAAGTTGTTGATTTTTCTGAGCAATTTGAGCATTTTGTTCTTTTTCTCTGGACAATATAGCATTAACTCTTTTTTGAACCGTACCATCTACCATTTGATTAAGTACTTTAGCAGATTCTGAATTAGCATCAGTAACTGCTTCATGCCCATCAAATACAAAGTCTTCTGGTAAATTCAGATTATTTTGTACTGATTGAGGCGTTTGACCACCATTTTGAAGGTAGCCACGAATAGTATCCACTAGGCCACTATCTCTCTTCATATAATCAACTAAAGGCTTGATTGGTTGGAACTCTTGAAGTTCGGCATTCAACCTTTGAGCTTCTCGACTAGAATCTTTATATCTTTTTTCCCAGTCCGTATCATTACCTTGCGCTGGTACAGGGTCAGGAGTTTCCTGAGTTACCTGTTCAGCTTGTTGGTCCATTGATTCTTCTTGAACTTCCCTTGAAGTATCTTGGTCTAAAACACCACCACTTACTTCATTATCTAAAGCATCAAAGAAAGAGTCACTAGAGTCAAATACACCTTTTTCAGCATCATCATTAGATACTTCATTAGGCGATATTGAGTTACCAGATGTTTCTTCTATCATTATTTTCTCCTATTTGTTAGTTGTAATTTACTCACCTTCTTGTCTTATAGGCAAGTTATTTAAAATTTCTTGTAATTTTGACTTTTCGCCTTCAAGAGTTTTTTTACTATCTTGACGAATTTGATTTTGTAAAGATTTAGTTTCATTATACTCTTTATCATAATTAGCTTTAGTCTCTGCAACTTTTCTATTGATTTCCATTTCACCTTGCATTGTTTTATTTTTAATACCTGCTTGCACAAGTTGTCTTTCAAGGGTTTCAATAGTACCTTCTTTATCTTGCATTTGTTTTTCCATACCATCTATCTTTTGTTTCATTTGAGCGTATAAAGATTTACGTTTAACAATTTTATCTTTGTTTTTAATATCAGTTTCAGAAAGAACTGCTACATCATCTACAACGCCTAGTTGCATTAATTCTTTTAATTCTGCTAAATAAGCCCATCTATTAACAGGTAATGTTGAGCCAGCTACTAGTCTTACATCAAACTTTGCAGAAGAATAGTCCATATATTTACCAATAGCCTCTCCCATATCATTATATACAGGTATATTAATTTCAACTTGTTTATCTTCTTGTATAGCATTAGGTTGAACTATTCTAAATACTTTATTTGCTGTATAAACAGATTGAGTATATTGCCTTACAAGTTCTCCTACTTGTTTTAAAGCAGGTTCTACAGAATGTTTTAACCAATACTTAACTCTTCTTGTACCGTACTCATCAATAGCAAGCATACCTTTAAAAGGCATATCTTTAGTTTGTTTAGTATCTCCTTGCATTGAAGAATAAATACCTGCTAGATATTCCATATCTTGTTTACCTTCACCTGATATTCCAAAAAATGCATTAGGTAATTGGAAAGGCATAACAGGAGTAGGTGCATTAAATCCACTTCTAAGTGGTAATAAAGCTCCAGGAGCAGAAGCATATCTTTCCCAATGCTCTACATCAATACTTCCTTCTTCATACATCCATCTTAAACTACTACCAAGAGATGCATTATGCACCATTAACTGATGTACTTTATTTAATTCTTGTTGTTTACCTATGAGCGGAGATACTGCACTTATTGGGTAAGGAGTGCCAGTCCATTTGTAGTGAAAAGGAATCAAAGGATAATCTTTGATTTTTGTAGGTAAGTACTTTTCGTAAATACAGACATCTCCAACTACACAGGTTTTTTTAATTCTTGCATCATAAAACTCAACAGTATCTACAACTAAATCTGCAAATTGTTCATCTTTCATTAGAATATTAAATTCTTGTTTAGTTATAACTTTATTTTCAATTACAGAAGATTGTTTTTGCAATTCATTTTCAAATTGCATTTGTGATACTTTTAATTGCTCTTGCATTTGAGCTTGAAATTTTTCTAATTCAAGTTGCATTCTTTCAGGTAAAATTTGATTAGATTGAACCATTTGAGCAAGTTCTAATTCTTTTTCTTTTAAAGCAACTTGTTGTTCTTTTTGCATTTGAGAAATTTGAGCTGCAACTTTTTGTTTTATTTCCTCAACAATAGAAGGGTCTGGAGGTATTTTGTAAAATACATTAACAAATAATTGTTGTTCTTTTTCAAACAATTCATAGTATTCAATTAAATCTACTTTACCTGTATCTTGTTCATCTAACATATCTGTAGTAGATTCATCTAATATATCTTTAGGACTAAAATCTTTTTGAGTTTCATCAAATACTTTTTCAGTATAATTATATGTACTATTATCATAAGAATGAGCATTTTTAATTTTTCTTTTTGCTTCAGGATACTCTTTCATTAAATGAGTACGAGGCAATACTTTTCTCATAAGTATATAAGCAGCATCTTTAAATAATAAATCTCTAGACTTAGGGTCTACATAAATATCAAATGGGTCAGGTTGTTTAATTACAACTTCACCCATACCTTGGTCAGCATTATGATTAATATCTATCATTAAATAACCAATAGATTTAGAAACAGAATCATTTATAGAATTAGATAATAAAGATTGACCACTAGATTGATACCATACATAATCAGCCATATCAGAAAATACAGCTGCAACATCACTATCAGAACCTTCTGTACCTATTGCTTGCCATCTAGGATTGTTGGCAGTAGCATAATAATTTAACATTTCTACAACAGGTATAATTCTGTTAATAGTAAATGTAGGCATACCTTGTTCTTCTAACATTTCTTTATCATCAGAAGATAATTGATTGTCATTAGCAAAATCAAAACCTTTTTGGTTTATAAATTCCCATTGCTGTCTATTACCAGTATTGACATTATCAAATATATCTCTAACTCGTAACGCCCTTTTATCCTGTCTTTTAGCCATTATTCCTCCTCTTTACAATCATCCCATTTAGATAAATCTAACATAGGAAGTGGCTTCTCTATTTCGTAATCTTTAAGTTTATCATTTTGTACAGCCTTTTTACAGCCACCCTTAACATAAGGTTTTCCATTTGCACATCCTATATCATACACAAAAAATATAGTTTTCCAAAGACCAACTCTTACTACTCTTGCTGGTCTTCCATTTAAATGTATAACATCGTCTGTATTCAAGTCGTTCCCTAAGAATATTTTTAACGACTCTAAAATATTTTCTAAAGTAGCACGAAAGGTCATTAATGCAAATGCAGCAATAGCCATCCAGCCCCATTGGCCTAAAAAATAGCTTACTTGCTCTTGTAATTGTTCTTCCATTATTTTCCATTCTGCTTCCCTCTATTTAAATTAATCTGAAAATTCATTTAAATCTATTTTCATACTATCTAAAGCTGGCGTTGAACTGCTATCTAATATAGCATCAAATACTTTATTTTGAGGAAGATTAGGTTCAATATAATTTTTAAACGTATCATCATTTCTTTTACCTAAAGGTTCCCCATGTAACTTTCTAACGTATTCTTTTTCTACTGTTTCCCAATCACCTTTTTTTAATGCATTCATTAATTTAGGAAAAGCCTTAATGTTTCCAAGGTTAAATTGAAAATCTGTAATAATTGCTTTAGCATCATCAGGTAAAGAGTCATACACACTATGGTCATTTGTATATCCATCTTTATTAAGAGTTGCTCCGCTAAAATTATTACTAAACGATTGCCTTCCTACTCTAAATGCTTCAAATAAATCTGCTTTTAAAGTGCTATCAGCCCAAGATTGATATTCAGAATCATCCATTAAAGATATTTTATCTTTTAAATCTCCTGTGCTATCTAAATGCCCATACCCATAAGTAAGATTTCCTTCACCTTCTACATCTATACCAGACTTATTATGTAAACTTTCTTGTTCCATTAAAAATGGAATCATTTCATTTAACCATTCCATATTATGCGACAACCCAACTTTTTGCTCTTGGTTTATATTTATAATGTCTACCTTCAGAGGACTTAATGCCAATAGGGGGTTGAGCAAATTTACAAGCATAAGCCAATGCATCGATGGCATCATCATGACCCATTCGTGGACCAAATGTAATAATTTCGTGTTGTAAATCATACATCTCCTTCTTAATGTGCATTTGACCTACTGCAAACCTTTGTGCTAATATACCTTGTATTCTATCTCTTTTTGACATTCTTGTGCCTGGTTTTTCTTCCTTAAATTTAATACCAAAATTATTTCTACGCAACATTTCACTTTTAAGCGATTGAAACACAGGTCTTGACATAGTTGTGTCTTCTATTACAAACATACTAGGATGATATCTATCCTCTACTTCAAATATATAATCTACTACACCTTTTTTCTCATCTCCTGGTATACCAAGTACAGGTAATCCTCTTTTCCTAATATACTCAAGTACATATACTTTATTAAATTCATCAACACCAACTACCATTAATACTGTATAGTCACTGTCTCTTCTTATAACATCTGTTGCACAATCTACTCCTACAAACACATTTACAGGAACAGGATTGTCTGAATCTTTTAATATATAACCAATACCTGCATCTTGGTCATACATATAGCCGCCCTGCCAATAATTTATATGGTCTCTGTTAAAAACAGAGTCATCTTCACTTTGAACTTCCATCATATACTCTTGGTAAAATTTATGAGGCTGTCCTGAGTCAGCGTAAAACTTTTTCTTTCTATCTAATTCTTTTAAACCAAACCAACTATCCCATAAAGCTTCACCTTTTTCTGTAATAGCCTTATGTAATACTACATCCCAAGAAAACTTTTTATCTTTCTGAACAGATTTCTCATAATTAACAATAAGATTATTAATAAAACTATCAAAGTGGACAGGAGTCCCATTAATACGTAACCTGCCAGTATGAGGCTCAAGAGCAGGGAATACCACAGCAGTAATAAGGTTGGAGTTTTTTGCTCTAGCTTCAGCAGTAATTGTATTGTTCTCGTCCTCAAAATCGTCCAATACGATAAGGTCGTATCTTTTGTGTAGTTTCGCACCTCCCCTAATGCCTGAAATATTAGATTTAGAAATGAGCTTACACCCATTTGAAAACTCTATATCTGTTTCTGTCCATTTTTTTCCTTTCAAGTCACCAAAGTAATATTTAATTCTATCATTTGTTTCAATATGAGTTTTTATATAATCCATATTCCCTGTGGCTAACTTAGCGGTAGCAGATACCCATCCATAGAATAAAGGCTCATCAACATCTGATAAGCCCCATTCTTTCTCTTTACCATTAAAGCAAAAAGATTTTAATATATCACATTTAGTAAGAACAGTTTTACCATGCCCTCTAGGCATTATAACTGCTAACTGCTTTATAGATTTGTCATCTACTTTATCTGCTATTTGGTAATGAAACCAAGGCGTTTCACTTCTCATATAATCTTGAGGCAAAAATAGTTTACCAAAAGCAATCATATCAGTATATGCTTGTCTTAGTAATTTTTCTTCCTTAGATACGTTATGAAAATTGATGTTTGCCATTATTTCTTTTTCTTCTTAACCATTTTTTTCTTTTTCTTAACTGGAGGTCTCCCTCTTTTTTTACCGTATGTACCTGGACCGTATGGCATGCTATACTCCTTCTTTGTATTTAGAGTTACCTTTTCTATAACCCTTTTTCTTTTTATGCTTCATCCCAACTGGATGAGGCTTTTTATTTTTTTTTCACTTATGAAGCTTCATTAACAATTCCACTTTCTAAGTGACTTATTAATTCTACTATTAGGACTTTTACGTTTTTTAGCCCCTGTTAATTTTTTCTTCATACCTTTCATTCTAGCACAAAAAGACTTTCGTCTCTTAGCAGCCTTACTACCTTTTTTTAATTTAGAAGGTTTAGTAGTAACAGCAGACTTTAATTTAGAACCAGGATTTGCTTTTCTATAAGACCTAATACCTTTTTTATTAAGTCCTCCAGATTTACTTTTACCTGCTTTTCTTTGCCATGCTGGGGATTTAGGCATTATACACCTTCTTTATACTTTTCGTTTACAACTTTATATACTAAGCCTTCTTTTTTAATTTTAGGCTTAGCATGTTTTCTAACAAAACTTTCTACAGTCTTTTTAGTCATAGGCTTACCTGTTTTAGCATCTGTGTAACTAACTTTAGCCATTGTATCTCCTATAGTTTCATAATTTTTTTAAACATTAAAACACAAAGAATAATAAGCATAACACTAGCTATATCTACAAAATGATTACCTGAATCACTTTCTATGCTACCTATAGGTGTTTCTATCTTTACTCTTTTAGTTTCATTCATCTTTTCTTAGCAGTCCTTTTAGACCTTCTAAATGCTTTAGCAGTAGGAGCGCCTTTAGCACCTTTTTTTCTCATCTTTTCTCCACTACCTGCTTTAATTCTTTTACGCTTTGCATGTATGTTAGCGTATAATCCTTTACTTCCCTTTTTCTTTCTAGCCATAATTACTCCTTTAACTTAGGCCTTTCAACACTTTCATCTGTAAAACCACTAAACAACTCTTTAGAAGCCATACCTGTTATCTCTTGAACCTTAACTCCCTTATCTTTTATTTCTAATACTTCAGACAACTCTGTTAAGGCCTTTAATCTATCAGAGTCTTTTTCAGCAGTCGTAGCAATAATCTTAATACCATCTAATACTAACTCTTCATCTATCTCTAATTTTTCTAATATAGGCTTTAAATGTTCTTTCATTTTCTTTTGTACCCTCTCTGTTTTAATAAGTAGCATTGCTCTTGTTTCAGCATACTTCTCATTATCAGTCTTGTATGCATTTATATATGCATCTTTTAAAGTCATATTCTTTTGCAAGTTGTGAATAAACAATTCTTCTCTTGCAGTTAATTCTTTCCTATCCTCTAATACATCTTTAGATGATTTCTTACCAGATAAAGAGTATATGTTCTCTCTTCTATCTGCATCCATCTTCATCTTACCATCTTTTAAGAATGTACCAGTACATGTACCTACGTAGTCTACTTTCTTTAAACTACCTTTACTTCTAAACATAGTACCTGTTCTAAGTATTTGTAGTACACATCCATCATCTGTTAACACCCAATCTCCAAGATTGCCATGTCTCCAGTCATATAAGTAATCAATGTTTCCTGGCACTTCATCCACGTCCTCAAAGACGTGGTGGCGTTTGTTATTAACGGTATAAGACCTCATGCTTCCCCCATAATTTGCATCTCTATAAGACCATCTCTTATATCTTTATCATAATAATCTTCAACTTCTATCTCAGTATCATCGTGTATTGTATCAAAAAACTCTACTAAGGTCTCACATTCTGCTTCATCTTCATTGTATATAATAATTAATTTATACATTTTTTTCATATATACATAATTTATATAAGAAAGTGTAATAATTGCAACCATTATTTATTTTCTATAAGTTACCTAGAAATAATATAATTACACAGATTTTACAAAACATGATTTTTAAAAAAACAATCGCAAGAGGTAAAATGGGAAAAATTGGGGCATTTTAGTGGAGGCTATAATATTCATACCATACCCCCCAAAAGATTATTTTCATTTTCTTTTTTACATTAACTTTCAATTCAAAACCAAAAGGAGAACAAATGGTTATAGAAGCAGGCAGTCAGATGCAAATCTCATTTGACATAGAAGGCAACATAGTCTTCACAACAGCAACCTTTACAGGTGAACTTATTAATCTACATGGCAAGAAGGTCTACATAGTCTTATTGCAAAGTGGCAAAGAGTATGGCTTTACACAAGCACAACTTGATACCTTTGCACCTCTGAATGACAAAGCCAACAGGGAAACCGTTGACAGCATTACATTAGGTTCATAGCATAGGGGACTTGTTCCCCTTACCTTGGGCTTAAACGACATAAACAGGGATGGCTATGTGGATTCACTAAGCTGTCCTTGTTTGCTCGTAAACATAGTCAAACACTCAACATTATGTGTGTGTGCGATACTTATACATATTTTAGATAAACGTGACCAAAACAGGAGATTATTATATTATGCAGTTTATACAATTTATAGGATTATTTTCAGTGATGATAATAGGTATAGTTATCATTGCTTATATATTTATATACATTATGCAATGGTCAAATGATAGGACTAATAGATTTGATAAAATAGATTTAGATTAAAGCACCGAGAGCTACTTGAATGTGAACCTTGACAGGTTATACTATATCATGAGGTAGT
>VTLG01009256.1_pt1 | contig 58384 bp, 87 predicted proteins | sample 4694571 | NCBI WGS metagenome assembly VTLG01 (sample SAMN12604809, study PRJNA352737) | marine metagenome | biome: ENVO:00000447; feature: ENVO:00000209|ENVO:00000569|ENVO:01000036; material: ENVO:00002151; isolation source: viral sequences binned using virsorter ...
TACAGTTGATACAACATCATCTGATTACCTAGAAGTTGGAGACACAGTTACTGAACTATCAAATAGTGGCGGATCACCTGGTGCTGCAACTGGCGATAGCGGTAAGATTGCTGCAATTAACAGAAGATTATCTGTTGTAATGGACAAGGGAGCAACAAACTTCATTGCTAACCAAGTCATTAAAGAAGGTTCAACATACGCTGCTGACGGTGTAACAACAGCAGGACGCGACGTAAACATCGTTTCTATCGCATCTGAGTACGCAACTCGTGTATATGGTAAGAACTCTAAGTGGTCATCTATCGCAGACAGACCTGGCACTTCCGCATACGCAGCAAGCAAGAACGGATTCCGTGACCTAATGCACATCCTTGTAATAGATGGAGACGGAGGAATCACTGGCACACCAGGAACAGTTCTTGAAAAGTTCCTCAATGTGTCTAAGGCATCTGATGCTAAGTCACCACAAGGATCAAACATCTACTATAAAGATGTAATCAAGACTTCCTCAGAGTATATCTGGTGGGGTTCACATGAACTATCACTTGTACAGGATCTTGATAGCACTGCTACTGGTGATATCGGAACAACTGCTGCAAACAGACAGTTCGATATCTTTAAGAACACTGCTGCTATCTCTGACATTGATGATCCTACTGGAACAACTATTGGTGCAGTACCAGTTATGTTCACTAAGGGAACTGCAACTATCAAATACTCCTTAAAAGGTGGAGTTGATGGTTACTCAGCAGAAAGAGACAAGTTGTTTGACGCATACGATTTATTCTCAGACCCTGAGACAGAAGAAATAGACTACATTGTAGGTGGTCCAGGCATGAGCAATGAGGCAGACTCACTTGCTAAGGCACAGAAATTGATTGATGTTGCAAACGTCCGTAAGGATTGCATCGCATTCATCTCACCTCCTAAGTACTCTGTTATCGGTGTACCTAACACAAACACAATCGTAGAAAATACAATCGAATTCTTCGATCAATTATCTTCTACATCATACGCAGTGTTTGATAACAACTACAAGTACATGTATGACAAGTATAACGACAAGTATCGTTATCTTCCATGTAACGCTGACGTTGCTGGTCTAACACTAAGCACCGCAATTAACTCAGAACCATGGTTCTCCCCTGCTGGATTCAACAGAGGACAACTATTAAATGCAGTTAAGTTAGCATACTCACCATTAAAAGATCATAGAGATCGTTTATATGGTTCAAGAATCAACCCTATCGTATCATTCCCTGGTGAAGGAAACATACTTTACGGAGATAAGACTGCACTAGCAGGAGCATCAGCATTTGACAGAATCAATGTTAGACGCTTATTCCTAGTAATTGAGAGAGCAATCTCTGTATCTGCTAAGAATCAACTCTTTGAAATCAACGACGAGTTTACTCGTAAGGGATTCAAAAACTTAGTTGATCCATACCTAAGAGGAGTTCAATCCGCAAGAGGTATTGTAGATTACCTAGTTGTTTGTGATACAAGCAACAACCCTCCCGAAGCACAGGACCGTGGTGAGTTCTTTGCTGAAATCTTTGTTAAACCAACAAGGTCGATTAACTTCATCACACTTACATTTACTGCAACCAGAACAGGGGCAACCTTTGCTGAGATAACACAGTAATTATTATTCACCACAAAAACAATAGGTAAAACTAATGGCAAAATTAAAGGTAATCCAGGACATTATCTCATTCCGTAATAAGGTTAGAGAAGTTGCCCGCCCTAATCAGTTCCAAGTTGAACTAACCTTTCCAGAGGGACTTACATCAACAGGATCTGAACTATCAGAAATGGGAACATTTCTTGTTAAGGGAGCAAACTTACCAGCATCTACTGTGGGTACAGTTGAACTTCCATACAGAGGAAGAGTCTTGAAGATTGCAGGAGACAGAACATTTGAACCATGGACTGTTACTGTTATCAACGATGAAGGATTCAAAATGAGAAATGCATTTGAACAATGGTCAAATAAGATCAGTTTACTTGCTGAGAACAGATCAGTTTATGCTGCACCAGCAAACTATCAAACAAGTGCTACTGTAAGACAGTTAGGAAGAACAGGTGGAGACATCAAATCATATAAATTTGAAGGAATCTATCCTGTAAATATCTCTGCTATTGACTTAGCATGGGATAGCAATGATGCTGCTGAGGAGTACACAGTTGAGTTTGCAGTCCAGTACTGGGAACCAATCATCAACGATACTGATGTAGCAAATGCTAAGGAAGACACAGAGAACGGAAACTAACGTTTTCAAACGTGTCTAAATAATAATGAAGTAATTAAAGTAAGATCCGATAATGTCAAATTTATTTGGTTATTCTCTTGATCGCAAAAAGAAGGGGCAAGCGACTACCCCTTCTTTCGTGCGTAAAGAATCTGATGACGCAGCGCAACCGATAGTAGCGGGTGGGTATTTCGGACAGTACGTTGAAATGGGCGACGCTGCTAATAAGGCAAGCGAAGCAGATTTGATTGGTCGTTATAGAGAAATGTCTCTACACCCAGAGGCAGATGCAGCGATCAATGATGTTGTTAATGAAGCGATAGCAGGGGACTTGAACGATCATCCAGTAGATATTGATCTTCAAAACCTCCGTGGATCAGCAAACTTAAAATCAAGAATCAAGGAAGAGTTTGATAACGTCCTTGTTCTTTTAGATTTCGACAGAAAAGCATACGATATATTCAGACGTTGGTACATAGATGGTAGATTATTCTATCATAAGATGATCGATACTAAGAATCCTAAGAATGGTATTACGGAACTTAGATACATTGATCCTAGAAAGATTAAGAAAGTTGTAGAGTTTGATAAACCAAAAGATAGATTACAACCCATAGATCCACAGACCGCTTCTATTGTTCCGCGTTCTGTTGAGTATTACATATACTCACCCAAAGGTCTGAAAGGATATGAGAACAATGGAATCAAGATTGCACCTGATGCAATAACGTATTGTCACTCAGGTCAGTTAGATATGCAGAGAAATTATGTTCTCTCTCATCTACATAAAGCAATCAAGGCACTCAATCAACTTAGGATGATTGAGGATAGTTTGGTTATATATAGATTGTCTCGCGCTCCCGAGCGTAGGATATTCTATATTGACGTGGGTAATTTACCTAAGCAAAAAGCAGAACAATACCTCCGTGAGGTGATGTCCCGCTATCGTAACAAACTTGTTTACAACGCTGATACAGGAGAAATAAGAGATGACAAGAAATTCATGTCAATGCTCGAAGACTTCTGGTTACCACGAAGAGAAGGGGGAAGAGGCACGGAAATCTCTACTCTCCCAGGTGGACAGAATCTTGGAGAACTTGAAGACGTCAAGTACTTCCAAAAGAAACTCTACCGATCACTCAACGTACCCGAGTCACGCTTAGAATCTGATAACTCATTCAACATTGGTAGATCTGCTGAGATCACTCGTGATGAAGTGAAGTTTCAGAAGTTTGTCACCAGACTTCGTAAGAAGTTCAGTGATTTATTTAATGATCTCCTTAAAACTCAATGCGTTCTTAAAGGTGTTTGCACCTTAGAAGAGTGGGATGAGATTAAGGAACACGTTCAGTACAACTTTATTGCGGATAACTACTTCTCTGAAATGAAAGAGAAGGAAGTTATGAATGAACGTCTCGCTATGTTGCAACAAATGGATCCTTATGCAGGAAAATATTTCTCTGTTGAGTATCTAAGACGCAACATCTTACGCCAGACTGACAACGAAATGCAAGAACTTGATGAACAAATGGCAGCAGAAATTGCTGATGGGTTAGTTGTTTCTCCTGTTGAGATGCAACAAATGGAAAAAGCGCAGATGGAAATGTCTATGCAACCACCAGAACCACCTCCCGAGGAACCCAGTTTGTCTGAAAAGGACTATAAAAAGGGAGAAATCTAAATAGTATACATACACACATAAATTATGCCTTCTCAATCTGCTAATGACATCGTGAATGCGCTATTTGCTGGACAGAAAGATCTGTCTGACTATGTAGATACGCAAATGAAATCTCTTGCCATGGACTCTATCGAGGATATGAAAAAAGAGGTTGGGAAAACAATGTTTGCTCCACAGGAAGATGGACCAGAATCCACAGAGCAACCTGTTGATGCAATTCCACCTGATCAAACCGAGGAACCCAAAGATGAAACTGATAACGGAACAAATTGATGATGCCCAAGTTGTAATAACTGAGGGTAAGAACGGTAAGAAACAAACTTTTATTGAGGGAGTTTTCTTACAGGGAGAAATCACAAACCGTAACGGTAGACGTTATCCAATACAAACTCTTGCAAGAGAGGCAGCAACATACAACGATAAGTTTGTAAAAACTGGTCGTGCTCTTGGAGAATTGGGACATCCCGAAGGTCCAACTATCAATTTAGATCGTGCATCTCATATCATTACTTCACTTGTTCAAGAAGGTAATAACTTTGTGGGTAAAGCAAGATTATTAGAGACCCCAATGGGTAAGATTGCTAAACAACTTCTTGATGAAGGTGTTAAATTAGGAGTCTCATCACGCGGACTAGGGTCTATCAAAGAAGAAAACGGTATCAAAGTTGTAGGAGAGGACTTCGTTCTTGCTACTGCTGCTGATATTGTTGCTGATCCGTCAGCACCTGATGCTTTTGTTAATGGCATCATGGAAGGTAAAGATTGGGTACTTGCTGGTGGCGCAATAGCTGAGCAAGATATCGATGCAATTAAGAAGAGAATTGACAATGCTGCGCTATCGCAGATTGAAGAAAGGAAGATTTCCGCATTCAATTCATTCTTAAATTCTTTATAACTATAAATAATAATTAGCAACTATTCAACACAGTTAGAAAAAACGGAGACCGTAATGTCTGAAAAACTTGAAACAACTCTGGATGAGCAAGGTGTAGTAACCAAGAATGCTAAACCTGGCGATCCTATGCCTAAATCTGAGACTGGTACTCCTGGTCAAGGTGTACAAGATCTAGGTGGACCAACACCTTTTAACTCAAAACCTGATGATGACTCTAACAAGTACAAGACAGGTGGCGGACCAACTGCAACACCTCCTCAAACAAAACCATCTGATGCATCTGCACAGAAGGCAGAGTTTAGCACAAAGGGTGATGTACATGCTTCTCACAAACCAGAAGGTGAGGAGATAACAGAAGAAGAGACAACTGAGGAAGAGACAATTCAAGTTGACCTATCTGCTGATGTTGCTGCACTGACTGAGGGTGAAGATCTAAGCGAAGAGTTCAAAGCGAAAGCAGCGACCATCTTTGAAGCAGCAGTGATCTCACGCTTAAACGAAGAACTAGGACGTATGCATGATGACTATGCAAAAGTCTTAGAAGAAGAAATTGAGTCTGTTAAGACCGAATTGGCAGAGAAGGTAGATGAATACCTGTCATTCGCAACTAACAAATGGGCAAAAGACAACGCTCTTGCTATTGAGCACGGTATCAAAACCGAAATGGCAGAGTCAGTCCTTGCAGGACTCAAACAAGTTTTCTCCGAGAACTTCATAGATGTTCCCGAAGAGAAAGTTGATCTAGTTGACGAAATGACTGGACAACTCGATACAATGGAGAAGAAACTCAATTCACAAATCGAAGAAAACGTCTCTCTAACTAATGAGATAGGCGGATATATCAAGAATGGGATAGTGAACGAATTGTCTGACGGTCTTAGCGTTTCTCAGAAAGAGAAGTTTGCTAGTCTAACAGATGCAGTTGAGTTTGAAAATGAAGAATCCTTCCGCGAGAAGGTCAAGACAATACGCGAATCATACTTCAACAATGGCAAACCAGAAGCGACAACAGTCACTGAGGATGTCGAAGTTGATGCACCTTCTGTTGAAGGAACAATGGGCGCATATGTCAATGCACTTTCCCGCTGGGCAAAGTGATTATAGTAAACACTAATCCAAAATTTATCCTTTAAATTAAGACAAATGTTCAACTCAGAACACTTGCAGGAGAAGTGGGCACCTATTCTAGAACATTCCGAGTTAGATAATATCTCAGATAAGTATAGAAAGGCAGTCACATCAATCTTGCTAGAAAACCAAGAATCATTCCTCAGAGAGGAAGCAGGCATTCTTAACGAAGCTGCTCCAACTATGAGTGCTGGTTCCAGTCCTGCTGGTTTCAGTGGTACTGCAACCGCTACTGGTCCTGTTGCTGGTTTCGACCCTGTGTTGATTTCATTAATCAGAAGAAGCATGCCTAAGTTAATCGCTTATGACATTGCTGGTGTACAACCTATGACTGGTCCTACTGGTCTAATCTTCGCAATGAGATCTCGCTACGGAACTAACAGAACCGCTGGTACAGAAGCATTCTTTAACGAAGCAGACGCAGAATTCTCAGCAGAGAACGCTGCATCAGATCTCGGACAGTCAGCACAGTCTGGATCTAACCCAGGTCTACTCAATGATAGTGGTACATATACTACTAACACTGGTATGACAACAGCACAGGCAGAAGCATTAGGTGATGCATCTGGTAACCAGTTCGCTGAAATGAACTTCTCAATCGAGAAAGTCACAGTGACTGCGAAATCTCGTGCGCTAAAAGCAGAGTACAGTTTAGAACTTGCTCAGGACTTGAAAGCAGTCCACGGACTAGACGCTGAGTCAGAATTAGCAAACATCCTCTCAACTGAGGTTCTTGCTGAAATCAACAGAGAAGTTGTTAGAACAGTATACAAGGTTGCAAGACCTGGTGCTCAGAACAACACTGCTACTGCTGGTATATTTGACCTAGACGTTGACTCCAATGGTAGATGGTCAGTTGAGAAGTTCAAGGGACTTCTATTCCAGATCGAAAGAGACATGAACGCAATCGGGCATGAAACTCGTCGTGGAAAAGGGAACATTCTAATATGTTCTGCTGATGTTGCATCTGCACTTTCAATGGCTGGTGTGTTAGACTACACTCCTGCTCTTGCTGGAAACTCTAACCTACTTCCTGATGACAATAGTTCCACACTTGCTGGTACATTGAACGGAAGAATCAAGGTTTACGTTGATCCTTATTCTGCAAACGTATCTGATAGACATTTCTATGTTGCTGGATACAAAGGTAGTTCTGCATACGATGCTGGATTATTCTACTGTCCATATGTACCTCTACAAATGGTCAGAGCAGTAGGTCAGGATACATTCCAACCAAAAATCGGATTTAAGACTCGTTACGGTATGGTTGCTAACCCATTTGCGGAAGGTACTGACCAAGGCGGTGGAGATCTTGATCCTAACAAGAACAGATATTACAGAAGAGTCCTAGTTGACAACCTAATGTAAATCTTATATGTGAGTCCACTCACATAACTAATCCCAAGGACCCTTCGGGGTCCTTTTTTATTATAAATTAGTGTATAATAGGCATTATGAGAACCGTACCTAACAGGAGATTCTACATGTTATCCGAAGTTTTAAAAGAGTTACCTACGAGTGACTATGTTAAACCTAAACGCAGGGCGAGGACTACAAGTCCTGCTGTAAAGAAAGCATACAAGAAAGGATATCTGAACAAGAATCAAGAGACCTTCACACGAGAAGAGTGTGAGGCGATGATTGAGTTTGCTATCAATCAACACAATAGAAACGCAGGACAGATCAGTATGGTCCTAGGTTTTATATTCATGGCACTATTTGCTGATGGATTATTCAGAGTTTTAGGATTGATCCCACCATTCATGGGACTAGATGTAAATATAATTCAAGACGTAGTTGATGCTATCAAAGACGAGGTAGTCAAACAACTATAAATACCTAAAAATAGGTAGAAAAATGCCACAAGACTATGGTCAGTGGAACAAACAGATTGAGAATAGAAACTTTCTATCTCCAATCGGTTTCAAGATGCAGATAGATGAATATCCAAAGACTGTATATTTCGCACAGTCCGCTAATATCCCTGGTGTTTCTACAAATACAGTAGAGCAACAGACTGGTATGGGTCGTCCAATTCCATACGAAGCATTTGGACTTAACTATGAACCATTTAATCTGACGTTCCTAGTTGACGAAAATTTAGAGAACTATTTAATAATACATAACTGGTTGACTGCTATCGCGGGTGGTAGAGAGAGTCTCAGAGAGCGTAGTAACATAGAGAGAAACTATAAAGTTCGTTGTGATGCATCACTTGCTGTACTTAACAGTAATTTTCAAGCAAATTTCTTTGTGACATTCAAGGATATGTTTCCTGTGTCCTTGAACGCATTGGAATTTAATGCTACAATAGATGGTACAGAGTATGCTACTGCAACAGCAGAATTTAGGTATGCTGTGTATAATATAGAAGACGTTAACGGTGTTGTAAGAACACAATTAGAATGAACCTTGATGAAATTCGTGATATGTGGAGGGAGGACTGTAAGATTGACCAGAACGACCTCGACACTGAGAACTTTAAATGTACAGTTATCCATGAGAAGTATCTAAACATATGGTCTCACTTTCGTCTGATGCTATCAGATGCTGAGACTAAGGGAAAGATGCTGTACAAAGAGAAGTTTGAATACTATGCTGGTAAAGCACCAGCAGCAGTGTATGCTAAGAACCCTTTTAATCATAAGGTATTGAAAGGTGACCTGACAACATACATCTGGGCAGATGAAGATTGGTTGAAGAACAAGCAGAAAATTGACTACCTTCAAACTGTTATAAATTATTTGGAGATGATTCTTAAACAGTGTGCCAACCGTGGTTTCCAGATAAAGAACTATCTTGAACTGAGAAAACATGCAGATTATTGACTACATTAATCACAAAAAAGAATGAAGTTTATTTGAAAGTGAATGCTGAACCTCATGTTCACCAAGAACTAAGTGATCACTTTCAGTTTGATGTGCCTGGGGCAAAATATATGCCACAGTATCAGAAATATAAATGGGATGGAAAGATCAGATTATACTCTCCTGCTACTGGTGAGATATACGCTGGTCTTTTTGATTATCTGACTGACTTTCTAGAAGAAAGAGGTTACCACTATCAGATACAGGACAATAACATCTATGGAAGACCGACAGATACAGAACTTCTCGTATCACCTGAGGCTATTGCGGGGTTTGTTAGATCTCTATCAATTCCGATTAAGGCACGAGACTACCAGTTACGAGCAGTTTACCAAGCACTTAAATACAATCGCAGACTTTTACTTTCCCCGACGGGATCAGGAAAATCGCTGATAATATATGCCATAGTAAGATGGCATCTGCATTTTGATAGAAATATATTAATTATAGTTCCAACAGTATCATTAGTAGAGCAGTTATATAAAGACTTTAAAGAATATGGATGGAATCCTCGTGGATACTGTCATAGAATCTCAGCAGGAGCAGAAAAATTTACAGAAAAACCAGTTGTTATATCTACATGGCAGAGTATATACAAGGAACCCCGAAAGTTTTTCAAGAAGTTTGATGCAGTTATAGGAGACGAAGCACACTTATATAAAGCAAAGTCATTGTCGGGTATCCTCACCAAGTGTCATGATGCAAAACATAGAGTAGGACTGACAGGGACACTAGATGGCATGCAGACTCATCAGTTAGTGTTAGAAGGTTTGTTCGGTAAATGCGACAAAGTAACACAGACAGTTGACCTCATGAGAAAGGGTCATCTTGCACCTCTATATGTCAAGATCCTAGTGTTGAAGCACGGTTTCGTACCATTTGAGGACTATCAACAGGAGATGGATTGGATAGTTCAGAACCATAGACGAAACACCTTAATTACTAACCTAGCACTCGACTTGTCAGGTAACACCTTGGTTCTCTTCAACTACGTCGAGAAACATGGTATCCCCTTGAACGAAATGCTAAATAGTAAAGTAAAGGAAGGTCGTAAGACATTCTTTATACACGGTGGTATTGATGCATATGACAGGGAACAAGCACGCTCGATTTGCGAGCAGGAAAAAGACGCGATCATTCTTGCTTCTTATGGGACTTTCTCTACTGGTATCAATATTAGGAACTTACATAATGTAATTTTTGCAAGTCCATCTAAGTCGAGGATTCGTAATCTTCAATCTATTGGACGTGTCCTTCGTAAGGGTGACAACAAAGCACAAGCAACGCTATATGATATAGCAGATAACTGTGCTCGTGGATCAAAAAAGAACTATACTATTAGACATCTTGATGAAAGAATTAAGATATACAATGAAGAATCTTTCAATTACGAAATTAAGGAGATCAAACTCAATGATTAACTACATTCGACACGACGAACAATTCTACGGAGTATGCAAACTCTCTCATGGGGATGAGGTATTGGGTGAGATAATTGTTACAGAAGATCCTGAGACTAAAACAGACTTAATATTCATTCAACATCCTGCTAAGACAAAGGTTATTGATTTAGATCACCCTGTACAAGAAAATGCCAGAGAACAGAAAGTGGCGATGGGTTTTATCAAGTGGATGAATTTTAGCGACGAAGACTTTTATGTTATAAGTGAAAAAGATATAATGACCATAGCACCAATGTCTCCTACATCAATTATGATGTACAAGAGGTGGGTTAGAAAAGAAATTGATAGGTTACCTGAGAAAGAAAGAGAAGTACCTATGAATAGTTCTATGGGATTAATTAATACAGTGGATAATGCCCGCCAACTTTTAGAAAGAATCTATAAGAACCCTAAATTACCTTAGAGCATCCCTTCCAACCCTCACAGTGTTGAGTGTACACAGAAATTAACAACTTGTCAAGCTAGTTGCATTTTCTGTGTTTTTTTGTTAATATAAGTACATCCGAACGGATATTATGCCCCGCAAATCTACCAAGAAAAAAGAACATTATGTAGATAACAAGAAGTTTCTAGCAGCATTAGTCGTGTATCGTACTGAATGTGCTGAGGCAACTGAGAAAGGACTCGGTAAACCAAGAGTTTCAAACTATATTGGCGACTGCTTTTTAAAAATAGCAACTCATCTATCATATAGACCTAACTTTATCAACTATATGTACAGAGAGGACATGATCGGAGACGGTATTGAAAATTGTATTCAATACATTCATAACTTTGACCCCGATAAATCCTCCAACCCATTCGCGTATTTTACGCAGATCGTTTATTATGCATATTTAAGACGTATTGCAAAAGAAAAACGACAACAAGCGATACGAGAAAAGATTCTGGAACGCAAAGGTTATGAAGAAGTCTTCCACTCAGATGACCACGATAACCCTGCTGACTTGAACTACATCAAGTCCAGAGTAGAAACAAACACACGATACAACTGATGGGAATACTCTCTCAACTTAAAGTCATGTTCTCTGATGAATTTGATTTTACCAAGGCAGATTACAAATTAATTTGTGATGCTTTATATAAACGTCAACGAAACTACATTGCTGGTGATCGGATGTTTAAACAATATGGTGTATTACTTGAAAAATTCGAGCGACTCTATGAAACTGCTTCTGATAACTGATCAACACTTTGGTGTAAGGAATGATAGTCCTGCATACATTGAACAGTATCGTAAGTTTTACAAAGATACTGTCTTACCTTACATTGATAAGAATAAGATAACTCACATTGTAAATCTTGGCGACACGTTTGATAAACGAAAGTCTATAAATTATTCTTCCTTAGATGCTGCAAAGGAAATGTGGTTCGATCCTGTCAGGGATCGTGGTATCCATATGTGGTGCATTGTGGGTAACCATGATATCTACTATAAGAATACTTTAAAGGTCAATAGTCCTGAGTTATTATTTGAAGACTACGATAACATTACAATAGTTGATGAACCACAGGATATTAATATAGGTGGTTTAGATATTCTAATGTTACCATGGAGGTGTGAAGAAAATACACACAAGTGGAGAAAGATAATAGAAGATACCAAGAGTACAGTATGTCTAGGACATCTGGAACTCAGTCAGTTTGATCCTATCCCAGGATATACTATGGATCATGGTGATGATCCTGCTCCTTTTGAGAAGTTTGATGTAGTATGCTCAGGTCATTACCATCACAGGTCATGCAAGGGTAATATTACATACCTTGGTAACCCCTATCAACTATACTGGAATGACTTCGGTACAGATAGAGGATTTCATATTCTAAATACTAAGACAAAGAAACTGACTTTCATAAAGAACCCTAATAATATGTTCAATAAGATCTATTATAGGGATAGTGAAACTGCTCCTATTGATTATCAGTCTCTGAATGGCACTTATGTAAAACTGATTGTCGAAAAGAAAGAAGATCAAAAGATGTTTGATAGTAAACTATCCATGATCTTGCAATCAAATCCTGCCGATCTAAAAATTATAGAAGATACCTTTATGGTATTGGATGAAATAGACGAGACGATAGAAACAGAGGACACTTTATCAATCCTAAACAAATGCGTGGCAGAGGTCGATCACAAGGATGAAGTCTTTGGTATACTTAAATCTCTATATGTAGAAGCACAACGAGTCTAATGTTTGTATTAGTTGACAAAGCAAGCGGAGGGGTGTATGCTGTAAAGGATGACACCACGGTAGAACGTGTTGTACAACTCTTCCAAGAAGAAGACGATGCTGTCAGATATCACGAGTATCTTATCGCAGCAGATTATGATAGAGAATTAATAATTACACCATGTGACGAGCAACAGGTAAAAGATAATTGTGCGTCATTCGGTTATGTATATACCGTAATTAAACCAACTGATATTGTTTATCCACCAAGTGATTCTGACTAAATGATTGTTTTTGAAAAGATTAGATGGAAGAATCTGTTGTCCACTGGTCAGCAGTTTACTGAACTCAATCTAAATGACACTGCGTCTACATTAATTGTAGGTAATAATGGAGCAGGCAAGAGCACACTTCTTGATGCTCTTTGTTTTGGTCTATTTGCAAAACCATTTAGAAAGATTAGTAAGACACAATTAATCAATACAGTTAACGAAAAGGAATGTGTAGTAGAGATAGAATTTAATATTGGTAGTATTGAATATAAAGTTATCAGAGGTATGAAACCCTCTAAGTTTGAGATCTATCGCAACGGAGAACTCTATGATGCAAACGCATCTGTTGCTGATGACCAGAAATACTTAGAACAATCTGTACTTAAACTTAATTTTAAATCATTTACACAGGTAGTCATACTTGGTAGCAGTACGTTTGTGCCATTCATGCAGTTGACAGGACCTAATAGAAGAGAAGTTATAGAAGATATACTAGACATACAAATATTCTCTCAGATGAATGTACTATTGAAAGAGAGAGTCAAAGAGATTAAAGACGAACAGAGAACATGTGAATATGAAATGGATATTGCACAACAGAAAGTTGAAATGCAACTCCGTAATATAGAGAACTTAGAAAAGGTTGACACTTCTCTGATGGAAAAGAAACAGAAGAAGTTTGATCTAAATGAACAACGTTGTATAGAAATTAAATCTAGAATCAAAGACCTAGATAAGAAATGTGATACGTTAGAACCACAGATATTAGAACTAGACAAGGCAGTAGATAAGCACGAGAAGTTCAAAGAGATGCGTACCAAGATCAAATCTAAATTTGATAACTCTCAAAGAGAAATGAATTTCTTTGAGAATAATCACACATGCCCCACATGTACACAGGATATTACTGAACAGTTTAAAGAAGAAAAGATAAAGTATCTTGCAGATAAAAGAACTGAATTAGCAACAGGATCTAAACAAATCACTGATGAGATTAAAAAACTTGCGACCACAGTCAAAGATCTCAGGAAGAAATCAGAAGAGATCAATGGTTATAGGTATGAGATACAGGCATTGACACATGAAGAGACTAAACTACTCAAAGAAAATACTGAAATACTAACTGAGGTTGGTAGTGATACTACAAACTTAGAGTATGAGAGACAGTCATTAGTTACTATCCAGAATACCTTAGAAGAAAAGAAAGATGACTGTGCCAAAGTTAATACACAAGCAAACTATCTTGGTATTGTAGGTGAGTTATTGAAGGATAGTGGTATTAAAACAAAGATAATTGCTAAGTTTATACCACTTATCAATGCTAGAATTAATAAATATCTGCACAGCATGGATTTCTTTGTAAACTTTACACTAGATGATAATTTTACAGAGAAGATCCTATCCAGATTTCGTGATGACTTTACATACTCCTCATTCTCTGAGGGTGAAAAGCAAAAGATTGACCTAGCACTACTGTTTACATGGAGAGAAGTTGCACAACTTAAAAATAGTGTGGCAACTAACCTACTCATTCTTGATGAAGTGTTTGACTCATCACTAGATCAATCTGCCACTGATGAACTGATGAAGATATTAAAGAATAAGTTAGACAAAACTAATTTGTTTGTGATTTCACACAAAGGTGAAGTCCTAATTGACCGCTTTGATAAGACGGTTGAGTTTAAGAAAGATGGCGATTTCTCAAATTTACATTTGACAAACGCATAGTCTCCTGTATAATGAAAATAGTATCTAAAATTTATGTTTATAGCAACTTGTCCTAACGTTTACACACTTCCTGGGACGTGGAGTAAATGTAACGCAATAATCCCACATTATAATGCAGACCCTAACATGACGTTTGGAATAGCATTATTAATATTCACCGTTGGACTAGCAGGATTTGGTGTGTATAAAGCATTCTTTGCCAACAAAGATCTAGCAGACCCTTGGGATGATCACGATGACTAATTATGGACTTGAAGTAGTATTCTGGGTCACACTTGGAGTACTTTTAATCTACCAATACGAGAATAGAAAATGAATGACCTGACCGTGGGTATTTACTTCTTCATGTTTGCAATAGTAGCAGGAAGTAGTTTCGCATTTATGTTTGTTATGATGCGAACCACGATTGAGGCAGTCCAGAAACCTAAAAGGAATGTACATCCAGAAATGACAGAGGTACAGACAGGTGATGAGTTACTTGTATTTAAACCAGAGGAGGATGATGATGAAGAACCTGACACTGTTGTGGTAAGAAGATAATGTATCATAATAACTTCTTTACCGACGAACAATGGGAATGCATAAGAGTATGTGTAGCAAATGCACCTATACCTTATGATATTTCAAAGAAAAAGATTCCTGCGGAAATCCTAGCAAAGATAGGACAACCAAAAAAAGTGGAACACGAAGGAGAAACCCTAGTACAAGTTAACTTGGAGCAATATGAAAATACCTAACTGGCAACACCATTCTAAGAAAGATAGGAAGCGACACTTGAAACCGCAAGCATTGCGTCAAGCAAGAAAGCGACGCAACCAGTTGACAAAGTGTCTACTCAACCGTCCCAAGGGGCGGTTTTCGTGTAATAATGTGTATATACAAACGAGTTAGACATGACAACAAACATCGAAATCAAAGGTTCACTAGCAAGATTACTTGCAACAGAGAACTTAGTTGTAGAACATAAGCAAGTACCAACAGCATCATTCGATGTGGATAAGAGAGTATTGACACTTCCAATGTGGACCAAAGCAAGTGACATTGTATACAACATGCTTGTAGGTCACGAAGTAGGTCATGCACTATACACACCTAACGACGAAGAAGTATTTAAAAACGCACCATGTCCACTAGGTTATATCAATGTTACAGAAGATGCTCGTATTGAGAAGTTAATGAAGCGTAAGTATCCAGGAATCTCAAAAGACTTCCATGGTGGATACTCAGAACTACATGAAGATGATTTCTTCTCAGTAGAGGACACAGATCTTAATCAGTTGACATTAATAGACAGAGTAAACCTACACTTCAAGATAGGTGCATACGCAATGATGCCTTTTTCTCCTGCTGAGACACCTCTCAGAGACGCTGTGGGACGTTCAGAGACATTCCAGGACGCAATAGATGCTGCTAAGGCAATTTATGACTACATGAAAGCACAGGAAGCAGAAGAACAAAAGCAAGAAGAAGAGCAACAGCAACAGCAACAGGTGACTGCACAGGTTCCTACACAGGGTGGTGGACAAGGAGAGACAAGTGATGGAGAAAGAGAGTACCCTGACTTTCCCCAAGGAGAAGATCTATCAGAAGGTAAGAGTGAGTCTGAGGAAGTTGAACAACCTAGGAACTCTTTTCAACCTGACGTTGACACACCAGACAACCAGATGCAACCTTCTAACAAGCATGGAGAGAATACCAACCAAGGTTATGGTCGTCCTAGCATTGAGGTTGTAACAACACAGGAAGCATTTGATGAAGCAGCAGAAGGTCTAGCAGACAGAGCAGCAAACGAAATCAAGTATGCAACATTTCCAAAGCAAGTTAACCATGAGCAAATCATTGTTCCTGCAAATTTGATCTGGAAAGTAGCAGAGAGAGATTGGGAAATGTTCGAGAGTGCTCCTGCAAAGGAGAGAGGAGAAGTAGACCCATTCATAGAAGTTGACAGAAAGTTTGTTGAGTTTACTAAACAAACATCTAAGGACGTCAACTACATGGTCAAAGAGTTTGAGTGTAAGAAAGCAGCATCAGCATATGCTCGTGCATCAGTTGCTAAGACAGGTGTTCTTGATACTACTAAGTTACACACATACAAATTCAATGATGATGTATTCAAGAAGGTAACTCGTACACCTGACGGTAAGAACCACGGTCTTGTATTCCTAGTTGACTGGTCAGGTTCTATGGCAGGAGAGATCTACGAGACAATCTTACAGATCATCAACCTATGTCAGTTCTGTAAGAAAGTAGGTATCCCATTTGATGTATACTCATTCGTTGTTGATGGTGGTTTATGTCTCTTACATGCAGGACAAGATCACATGGACCCATACTATGATGATGGTGGTGGAAAGTCTAATATATCATCACGCAATGAAGATGAGTTCTTCCTTGATAGAAGATTCAGATACGGTAACTTACTTACATCTGATGCTAATCAAAAGACATTTAATCATCACTGCAAATTACTTTACAGAGTTGCAAACTATTACAGAACAAGATGTCACTGGAATAGAGTAGAACCAAAACCACCTACATTCATGGGTCTTGGTGGTACACCACTCAACGAAGCATTAGTTGTTATGCAGTCCTACCTAGGTAAGTGGAAGTCACAGCACAATGTAGAGAAGTGCCACTTGATCGTACTTACAGATGGAGAGTCACAGTGCCTACCTACAACCAGACAAGGTAGATCATACGGTGTAGATACAGGAATGTATCCTGACTATGGTCACTACAATACTGTTATCAGACACAAAGGTCGTCACTTCAAGACTGTGCACAATGCTAACTCTGATATGACTAACAGATTACTAGAAATAATCAGAGAGACAAATCCAGGGTCAAACGTTCTTGGTATCAGAATATGCCCAGGCAGAGGATTTGCTCACTATCTTCGCTACCTAGGTATCTGGGACCAGAGCAAGATCGAGAAAGTTCAAAAGCAATTCAAGAAGAAAAGATGTGCAGTTATCAAAAACACAGGTTACAGTGAGTTGTATGTAATCGCATCTAATTCTTACTCAGAGGACACTGAAATGAAGGTTGAAGAAGGTGCAACTAAGACTGATATCAAACGTGCATTCGCTAAGTCATTGAAGTCTAAGTCAGTCAACCGTAACTTGCTATCTTCCTTCGTGTGCCAGATAGCATAGTGTCCATTATGTGTTTACAACGCACATAGAATCATATACAATTAAACCATACAAACAAATACAAAGATTATGCCATTCGCCCCAATACCAGTTTCCACACAAGACCTAGTTGACTTCCTTTCAGAAAAGTTCGGTCTTGATGTAACCACACCAGACCTTCTTGTTGCTGCTGACAAATTCAACATGAGTTATGCAACTGTCAAGAAGAGACTAAAACAGTACAAGACAGGTATTGGTAAGTGGAATCTAACTATCGCAGAGAAGTTAGAAAAGAATTTCCAAAACAAGACTGCTAACAAGACACATCTTGTTGACTCTTTTGACCCTGCATACCTAGCAGCAAAAGATCTTGTTCCTGATAAGGACCCTAACTATGTTCCCTTCGGTAACTTCACTGACTTGAAGAAGATCATCAAGTCCAAGGTGTTCTATCCTACATTCATCACAGGTCTATCAGGTAATGGTAAGACATTCGGTGTCGAGCAAGCATGTGCTCAACTAGGTAGAGATCTTATCAGAGTCAACATCACAGTTGAGACTGATGAAGATGACTTGATCGGTGGTTTCAGACTCGTTGATGGCAACACAGTATGGCACAACGGTCCAGTGCTCGAAGCACTACAAAGAGGTGCAGTTCTATTACTCGATGAGTTAGACCTAGCATCAAACAAAATATTATGCTTACAATCAATCTTGGAGGGCAACGGTGTATTCATTAAGAAGATCGGTAAACAAGTTTACCCCGAGAAGGGTTTCACTGTGGTGGCAACCGCTAACACCAAGGGAAAAGGTTCTGACGATGGTCGCTTTGTTGGCACTAATGTTCTAAACGAAGCATTCCTAGAAAGATTCCCACTCACATTCGAGCAAGAGTATCCTTCTATCAAGATAGAACAGAAGTTATTACATAACTACTGCTCAGAGTTGAACTGCTGTGATGACGAGTACATCGAGAACCTCGGTACATGGGCAGAGATCATCCGTAAGACCTTCAAAGAAGGTGGTGTTGATGAAGTCATCTCTACTCGTAGACTTGTACACATCATTCGTGCATTCGCTATCTTCAAGGATAGACTAAAAGCAATCAAACTTTGCTTAAACAGATTCGATGATGAGACTAAGGCAGCATTCCTAGAACTATATTCTAAGATAGATGCTAAGGTTGATTTAGGAGAGACACCATTAGACATTGACGCAGAGTAATTTATCTGCTAAGATATATCTATGAACAAATATCGTGAAAACGAGACCCTAAAAATTGTCCAAGAGTATGTTGATAAAACATACCAAGGACATTATGTGGGGGATGATCAAGACAAGACACAGACCTTAGACCTTTTAGAGTCCATAGGTACTGTGTCTGACTTTTGTCAATCTAACATCATAAAATATGCTGCTAGGTTCGGCAAGAAAAATGGCAAGAATAAGTCTGACTTACTAAAAGTCATACACTATGCTATACTACTGTACCACTTCTCCAACTTTGATAATGATCACTGAATCTATGAAAATTTCTGATGAACAACTAGAAGTCTTTAATATCTTTAAACTTATTAATCCTTCTATACTTTTGAAACCTGGTCAGAGAGTATCTACAATCTCTAACAATAAAAATATTATGGGAGTGGCAGACTTTAACACTCTAAACATACCAGTAAAGGCACCAATCTATGACCTACACGTCTTTTTAAACACTATGAACATTGTGTCAGGTGGAGAAAGATTAAAGAGTGATGTAGATTTCCAAGAGAACTTAGTTAATATTAGTCATGGACGTAGTAAGATGAAGTATTACTATGCTGACGAGAGAATGATTACTGCTCCTCCTGATAAACTTGCTAACCTAGGTGACCCTGTACAGAAAGTAAGCATTGAGTATGCAGACTTCCAGAAGATGTTCAATGCTGCTTCAACATACAGTCTTCCAGACATTTGTTTTGTAGCAGACAATGGTAATCTAAGTGCAATGGTTACAGACAAACGTAACTCATCATCTAATGTATTCACAGTTGATCTAGGAGCATCAGATAAAGAGTTCTGTTTCTGTGTTAAGACTGAGAACCTTAGAATTGTATGCCCTACACTAGGTGGTAAATCAAATATTGTGTCAGGTTATAACGTTGAATTATTTACTAGCAAAGTTGCTAAACTATCTGCTATAATAAAATCAACAGCAAAGAAAGAATTAACTAATCTTGAATTGCTTGTTGCACTTGAACCTGATTCTGAGTATTAATGAACATCTTTGTCACAGATCCTGATCCTGTTAAATCTGCTCAGTCTCTACCTGACAAACATATCGTCAAGATGCCCCTAGAAACCTGTCAAATGCTATCAATCGTAGCATCAGAGGAATGGGGTCATTCTTTTGGCACTCTACCTCGTGCTGATGGTCAACCATATCGCACAGCAAAGGGTGCCTTTCGTAATCATCCTTGCACACAGTGGGCACAGAAAAACTGGCGGTGGTTAATTGACCATGGTCTTGCCTTATGTGAGGAATATACACACAGGTATGGCAAAAGACATACTTGTCATGATACAATACTTGTAGCAGATCAAATCTTTCCTAAGAAAGATCTAGGTCCTACACCATTTGCTCGTGCTATGTACGATGAGTTCAAGCATGACAAATCTATTTCTACATTTGATGCATACAAACGTTATGTTGCATCTAAACCTTGGGTATGTAATAATTATCTGAGGAAACCTGATCGTAAACCTAACTGGGTTTAATTTTATTATGAATGATTTTTTGTGGGTCGAGAGATATCGTCCCGCCAACGTGAGAGAGTGTATTCTTCCTGAGAATACGTCTCAAATGTTTGAAGGTTTTGTTGAACAAGGAGAGATACCTAATCTTCTCCTAGCAGGACCCGCAGGCATAGGTAAGACAACTATTGCTAAGGCATTATGTAATGAACTAGAAGCAGATTTCTTTGTTATTAATGGATCTGATGAAGGTAGATTCTTAGACACTGTAAGAAATCAAGCAAAGTCATTTGCTGCTAGTGTTTCTCTTACATCAAAAGCAAAGCACAAAGTTATAATTATAGATGAGGCAGATAATTGTACACCTGATGTACAAATGTTATTGCGTGGTAATATTGAAGAGTTCCAGAATGCTTGTAGATTTATATTTACATGCAACTACAAGAACAGGATCATTGATCCTATCCACTCACGTTGTTCTGTTATAGATTTCAACGTCAAAGGAAAAGAAAGAGCACAAATGGCAGCATCTTTCTTTGATAGAGTGAAAACAATTCTAGATATTAATAAGATTGAGTATGAAAAGAAAGTTGTAGCATTAATTATACAGAAATACTTTCCAGATTTTAGGAGAACATTAAATGAGTTACAAAAGTATTCCAGTAAAGGCAAAATTGATGTCGGTATTCTTAGCACTGGTGTGGACCTTACAGTTTCTGATCTGGTTAAACATCTTAAAAATAGGGAATTTACAAACATGAAGAAGTGGGTTGTAAACAACCTAGATAATGAACCACAAATCATTATGAGAAAAGTTTACGACACCATGTATACTTACATGAAACCAAAGAGTATACCCGAAGCGGTTCTCATCATAGGTGAGTACCAATACAAAGCAAACTTTGTTATGGATCAGGAAATTAATCTGGTTGCATTCATGACAGAACTAATGATGAGGTGTGAATTTCAATGAACTGTTGGCACTGTAACACAGAACTAATTTGGGGTGGTGATCACGATGGTGAGGACTACTGTAATGAAGAATATAATATAGTTACTAACCTATCGTGTCCTAAATGTGATGCGTTTGTTTTAGTTTATCATTCACCAAAGAAGTGGGACGATGACGATCAAGAAGCATGATTTATTTCCTACAACAGTCTATGAATTTAGACTAGAAGGGGAGGATATGGAAATGATGCATCAGGCACATGAGTTTGCAAAGACTCTAAGTATGCAGATGTATAATTTTCCTGCGGGTGTAAGAACAAGTCGTGGAGACATACACAAAGAAGAACCCATGAAACCTCTATGTGGGTTCTTTGAGGACTGTTTAGACTATATTAGATGTGATCTTGCACTACAAGTAGAAGCACTTAAAATCTCACTTGCATGGGCAAACTTTGCACCCGCAGGATCAGGTGTAGGACACCCTTTACACCGACATAATTACTCATATTTGTCTGGTGTATTCTATTTTACAGAGGGTAGTGATACTATCTTCCAAGACCCAGTAGACATTCGTAACCTAGACACACTAGAAATTACCAGAGACTACTTTGATGGTCCATTTGAGAGGATAAAAGCAGAACCAGGGAAACTTATTATATTTCCTGGGTGGTTGAGACATTACAGTGACCCACATGCAGGACAAGAAGACAGGTGGTCTATGTCTTTTAACTCATTACCTCATGGTGCTGTCAATGCAGGACCACAAGGTGTACCAATGGCAAGGATAGAAGTATTATGAGATTATTAAAAACTCCACTCAGATACCCAGGTGGTAAATCAAGGGCATGTGTACGTCTATATGACTGGTTTCCTCCTGATATAGATGAGTTCAGAGAACCATTCGTAGGTGGTGGATCAGTAGCATTATATTTCAGTCAGTTACACCCCGACGTACCAGTATGGATCAATGATTTATATGTCCCTTTGTACCATTTTTGGATCAATTTAAGAGACAGAGGTGATGAGTTAAGTGACACCTGTTATGCTATCAAACAAGACCACCCTACACCTGACCTTGCCAGAGAATTATTTGACAAAAGTAAGGTAGAAATACAGTCAGCAGACAGTTTTAGACAGGCAGTTCTGTTCTGGGTACTTAACAAGTGTAGTTACTCAGGACTGACAGAGAACTCCTCCTTCTCACAGTCAGCATCAAAGCAAAACTTTACTCTGAGAGGTGCTAATAACCTCAAAAAGTACCAAGAAATCATATCCAAATGGGAGATCACATGTCTTGACTACACTGAATGTTTACATGAGGAAGGTGAAAACATATTTCAGTTCCTAGATCCACCATATAAGATAGGATCATACCTATATGGACGTGATGCAGGGTTGCATAAGGAGTTTGATCATGCTAAGTTTGCAGAGGATTGTAAAGATGCAGAAGGTAACTGGATGATAACTTATAACATTGACGAAGAGATCGAAGAAATGTTTAAGAACTACAACCAGAGATACTTCTCTATAACATATGGTATGCAACACAGACCAGACAACACCAAGAAGGCAGAACTATTAATAACAAACTACGACGAAGAACCTATCAACCCCTTAGAACAACTACTTTATGGATAAATTTGAATATTCTCTCAGTACATATCTCAATGGCATAAACTTAAAACAAGGTAACATTCAAGACGATGAACGTGCCATGAAGAAGTACCCAAAGTTTGTAATAAACAAGTGTATGTCTGACTATATTGACTGTATTATGTACAGTAATGAAATGAACAGATATTATGACTTAGATAACGATCTTCAATATAATTTTTATCTATATAGTATTAGGAAATCTAAGAGGTTTTCTCCCTGGAATAAAAAATCGACAGATAATGACCTAGAACTTGTCAAAAAGTTCTACGGATATAGTACCGACAAAGCACAAGATGCATTGAAACTACTGAGCAAGGGTCAACTTGAAGTCATCAAAGCGAAACTTAATGTTGGAGGAAAAAAATGACTGATGAGATCTCTTGGTCTCAGGATATGATGTTAGAAGTGACTTTGAAGGAACCTGATGACTTCCTAAAAGTCCGTGAGACCCTTACTCGTATCGGTGTAGCGTCCCGAAAGGACCACAAACTATATCAATCCTGTCACATATTACACAAAAAAGGCAAGTATTATATAGTACACTTTAAAGAACTGTTTGCGTTAGATGGGAAACCAGCAAACATCACTAAGAATGATGTTGAAAGACGTAACAGAATTGCTAAGTTACTATTTGATTGGGGGTTAGTAGACTTCCAAGCAGAAGATTTAACAGAGGTAGCACCATTGAATCAAATCAAGGTACTATCATACAAAGACAAGGCAGACTGGATTCTTGAATCCAAATATAACATAGGCAAAAAGAAAGTAGTAGCAGAAACATGAAGGCATTTGCAGTAAAACAAATCAAAAGGTTCTTCGAGACAGGAAACTGGGCATTAAAGTTAATCTTTATTGTTGTACTTGCAGAACTGACCTTCGTTGGTGGTGCTCTTGTTGGTCTTGCAGGACCACTTGATGACAATGACAGTGACAACATTAAACATATACTGTCATTAGTTGCTACTAAATCATTTGCACTCTATGCTGCTGAAAAAGCAGGAGCAAAAGAAAAGTACCTAATCGAAAAGGCAAAAACATGATAGGAAAAGAAACACCAGAGATCAAGTATGATCGAGCACTGACACTATTTGAAGAGTCAGTATTGGCACCAGACCACAAACTCAGGGGGTGTGCACATAACCAAGGTTGTTTCGATGAGTTAATGGAGATCCGAGAACATGTGTTGAAGTATCTTAGAACATTAAGAGAAGTAACACATCATGTCAATGCTGATGAGAGTGATGAATTAGAGACTGCTAAGATGATATCAGAGAAACCATACTACACGAAATGGAGATAAAATTTCACAAAACATTTGGACCAGGGAAAGAACCATGGTACGTCAAATATGAGAGATGGGCGAAGAAACAACGCTTCCCTATCTCTTTTTTGGCATTAGGAGTTATCGCTTGGTTAAAAGAGAAATGGATAGAAGGTAAGGTTGACATGGAAATGACAAGTGTTGACGCACAGGCAGAGGAAATATTGCAAAAATGGGAAGAAGATGCTAAGATAAAGTCAACAATCAAAACAACTCCATCAGAGGTCAAAGGACTCGATGACATGGAGATAAATTACAATGAGTGAAGTCCACTTTAAGAAGCATCGGGTGTTCAGAGAGACACCAGATGTCATATTTTATGACATTTCGGTAGACGAATCTAATGCATCTGACTTAGTGATACATGATGGTCCTGCTACATCACCACCTGACGACATGGTAGGTGCAAAACAGTTCTATATTCACAAATATCAGGACGATTACAACAGAGTTGTATCAGGAGAGAGACAGTTTGAGTTAGTAAACTTTGACTGGAAATATCCATACCACATAGTACACCTCAATCGTGCTAGTGGTGCCCTAATGATACCTAAAATGACCTATCATAGGTCTAAATCAGGTGAGTCAGGGTCTATTGTAATCAACCAGTCACAGAGGTATGAAGGATTCAATAGTGAATCTGAATTTGTACCTGTATCTTGTGCTTCTGTACCTAAATTATACAAGGTATTGATGCATGAGAAACCAGTGGTGCACACCCTAGGTGAGTAGGTTGACTATATAATGTAAGCATGTTAAAATTATTTGTTACTAAGTATGCAAATGAACACATATCACATATATTGGAAAGATCGACCTATTTTTAAGAACTTGGAAGAGGATGATTTCTTTATGATATGGGAGAAAATCATGCACTCCTACAATGACGAGTTATCTTACATAAGATTGAAAGGTAACGAGACAGCAGACCTCGAAACATCACATTAATGTACTCAGCGACAACCAATCTTGAATCAGCGTTTTACCTCTATGCTAAGAGAGTAGAAGCACTTCATGCTATGGTTATGGGTAAGAAATTAGATGCACAAGAGGCATACAAACACCTTAAAATAGAGCGAAAAGCACTAAAAAAGGTGTACAAAAAACATAAACGAACTGAATACGACAGACATTGAAATTCTTAGGATTAAGAATTGATGATCATGATTCCAACATTACATATACTGATGGTAAAACAGTAAAGTATTGTGCAACTGAGCGTCTTTTCGGCATTAAACATCATGGATACGATAACATTTGGCAGTGGTCAGATGTACTAGATTCTTGGGGTGTAAAACTAAGTGACATAGATGCTATTGCTATGATCACAGACAAGATTTGCTTCGCAGAGAACGAAAATTATAGAGATTTAGACTTAGGACTGCCATGTCAGACGTATGCAGTCGACCACCACTGGGCACATGTGTTGAGCACATGGATGCTTGGTGACATACCCAAGGTAAACTATGTATTTGATGGGTTTGGGAACAATGATAGGTCACATTCACTGTATTTGAACGGTAAATTAAAGACGTCACACAGTGTTAAGAAGACTGGTTCTATCGGTGTTGAAATGGCATATGTAGGTAAGACTTGTGGGTTCACATCAGACGAGTGGGGACTAGATTTAGCAGGAAAAGTGATGGGATTGCAGTCATATGGCATGAATGAACCCAACTACTATAACCTGATGGATCAGTATAGTATTGAAGAGATCAAACAAATCTGGAACTATGACTCATGGATCAGAAAATGGGATAATGAGTTCGATATTAACTGGTTACGCACTGTACATGAGATAACTGGTGACAAACTGGTAGAGTACATGACTCGCACTGGTGATGGACCTATAACATATACTGGTGGTGTAGCACAAAACTCTGTATTTAATGGAAAACTGCATGAATCAGGCATAGATGTACGAATTCCACCTCATGCTAACGATTGTGGACTATCACTAGGTGCAGTAGAATTTTTAAGACAGAAGTTTCATGAAGAACCCTTCGATACTACTGGGTTTCCCTTCTGGCAAGACGATGAAGCACCCGAAGAACCCACTGATAAGACAATTACAGAGGCAGCAGAGTCACTTGCACAGGGTAAAATCGTTGGTTGGTACCAAGGTCATGGTGAGATAGGTCCAAGAGCACTAGGACACCGTTCTATCCTTGTAAACCCCAGATTACCGAACGCTAAGAACCATTTGAACAAACAGGTCAAGCATAGAGAACACTTCCGACCCTTCGGTGCTGCGGTACTACTGGAAGATACACAGAAATACTTTGAGTTTAAGGGTAAGAGTCCATATATGAACACATGTGCATATGTACACGACGAAGAATTATTGTCTGTGACACACATAGATGGCAGCAGTCGCATACAAACAGTGGAGGGTGATGATTGTTTCGCTAAGTTGCTTCGTAAGTACAAAGAACTGACAGGTGACTCTGTTTTACTCAATACATCACTGAATATGGGTGGTAAACCAATAGCATCTAAGATGTGGGAAGCGAAAGAATTGTTCTCTAAGAAGGGGATTGAAGATATGTATATTGGAAATGATAAATTGTCTAAATAGAGGTGCATACGGTATGCATTTATGGCAGAAGCAAAGGAAAAACCAAAAGGTATCATCGGCAAGATTAAAGAGAGTGTTGATGACAAAGAGGAACAACTAGCATACTTATCGACACTGATAAGAGTAATAGTTCTAGTGTGGTCGGCAGGAATATTGACGTTAAACTACGTTAAAATACCAGGATATGAACAAGGAGACAAAATTGATCCAACTTTCATAGCTTCGGTCTTCACAGGAACATTAGCTACTTTTGGTGTCGCTGCGGGAGGTAAGAAAAAGAACGGTGACAATGGTGGTAGTGCAAACATATCTAAGAAAGATATGGAATTCCTTATCGCTAAGGCATCAGAGACTGCTCCTGCTCAAACTATCAGGATTGAATCAGGTCCTGTTAAAATCGTCCCAGATACAAAGTAAAATCATGCAAAAACTTGTTAATGCTATCGCCATTTTTGGTGGTGTGGTGGCACTTGGAGTCGTAGGACTCGGTGGATATGTATTCATCCGTAAGGATGCTATCATTGAAGATGTTAAGTCCAAAATCACAGAAGCAGCACTTGGTTCAGTAACCGATTCACTTCCAAGCATGAGTAAAGACATCATGCCTGATCTAACAGGACCAGCACTACCATTCTAAGACCATGAAAGGTAAGAATATACTAATAGCGACTGTGGGTGGCATAATAGGTCTCTCACATATCGGTATGATAGGACTGCTCGTTACACGAGTGGGAGTCAAAGACCAGTTACCAGTTATCAATCCACCAGTGGGACCTTATACATCATATGCTATATCAGCAACTAAGGATGGGTATAAGGTAAGTTATAATGCGAATAACCCCAAAACTATGGTCAAGAGTACTGCAACCAAGGTCAAAGGTGTAATGAAAACAACAGAAAAGACTGTTGTAGATGAGTATACAATGGATGGTAAGACCCATTTAGGTGTACTAGGTATGAAAGAAGCGGGTGCACTCAATGTAGCATGCATCAAGGCAGAAGGTGGTGGTGAACAGACAGGAAAAGTAGTAGGTGCTAGTGTTGGTGCTGCTGCTGGTGCACAGGTAATTGGTGTACCATTTGTAGGTCCAGTTCTAGGAGGACTTGTATCATTAGGTGCTACCAAACAAGGTGGTGATATAGGTGGTCAATTAGCGATGGAATGGAGTGAAGCATGTGACCCTGATACAACCGATTAATATAAAAGATGTCAATGTATTTGACATAACAGTGCCCCCGATCACGCAGAGATTTAGCGTGACCCCAGGGGCATTGCCATTTTATAACCCAGTAACAGTACCAGTTGGTGTACCTTTGATTCTAATGCCTGGATGTGTAGAAGCACACCCAGAAAGCAAACCACAGAACCCAAATAATAACTTAGTCAAAGATGATGAGGACGGAGCAAAGGTATATTGTGACGCTGGTATGCCATCCTTTGATGCGATGGACTATACACCAGAAAATTTAGTAATAACGAGAGAAATAGAGACACCTGTGGTAGATGTACCACCCCCACCAGAGACACCAGAAGTAGAAGCACCAGATATACCACCCACAGAAGAAGAAATTCCCTGCCCTGGACTAAATGCACCTAGAATAGGTGACATAGCACAGAACAAGGAAGAGAAAGTATCAGGTTTTGAATTACAGATTGACCCTGCAACTAATAAGGAAATCTGTGTGACATTGTATGAGGATATACCACCATTAGAAGCACTATTACCAGACGTTCAGACAGTGAGTACCACAGCAGTTATAGCAACAGTTGCTACGGGATCTGCTCTCCTAGCGAAACCTCTTGCAGACCTGTTGTTGAGGGTTTTTCGCCCCGCCATAAAGAAGGGAGTGACCACTTTCCAAACCAAGGTTTTGAAGAAGGCACCGAGGCAGTTAAGTCGTTCTGAGATCCAGACGAATCATTATAGGAAATCGAAAGGTCTTGATCCTTTTTCTCCTCCGAAGAAGAAGAAGGCGAAGGAATAGAATGGACGTGTGGTTTCACTACATGTACACCGTCCACAACAACATCAGCACACACCTTATGATATGGTGACTTTTTGTGGAACCGAATTCCTGCCTTGTAGAGTTCACCACAGTTTTTTAATCTCGCGATCTCGAAATCTAATCGCTTGTTGGCGATGTTTTGTGTTTGTAATGCTATCTGTGTCTCTACTGCTAGTTTACACTGCTCTTGTGCCTTTTTGTCTAGTGGTATTGACCATGTTGCAGACACACCAACAGATGCGTTCAGTTGATCTTTCTGACCTGTACGAGTAGGCATGTAGTAGAGTATATTTCCTGGGTTATCTATCTGACCGTCATCATCAGCGTCATGTATGTCGTACACTGGATCATCCCAATAATCTTCCCATGGTTTTTGTCCAGAAATCGATCCAGTAACATAGGGAGTTATGTTGAGGGTACTCCCTTGACACTGTATACCACCACCATATGTGTTTGTTATATACGGTCCTTGTAAAACTTGAATAGCTTGGTTGGTCACTGACCCACTGCTATTAGCGATGGGTGATGCAGTAGCACTAACACCACCAACAGTTTCAGCACGAACACTAGGCATAAACCCAGTGATAGCAAGGGATATCCCTATTGCTGAAAGATACTGGTTGTGTCTGTGACGCTTTGGATAGTGGTGGTTCTCTGGATCACGGTGTGATTTGCCAGTCCTGGTCCACTGTATGTTTCTGTGAATTGGAAGTTCGCACCTGGCGTTGTTTGTGTAAACGTCGGTTTTGTATCCACTCCTGTCCATGTTGAAGCAACTCCTTCAATAGTTACATTATTACTTGTAGTTGTTGGTGATAGATTACCAGATGCTGTAACACCAGTGCCTGTTGCAGACCACTGATACCCAGTATTATAATCCATCGAATTTATAGTCTCAGTGACTGTCGTAGTCGTCTCAGTGTGAGACGTCATACTACCTTGGGTGAAATTTGGCACCACAGGCACTGCAAACACTGGGTTTGCGCCCATGGCAAAGCATACAAGAAGTAGTTTTATGTTACTTCTCATATGTCTCACCTATCTTATTGTTAATTCACTGACCACCTGTCCAGTTGCTTGTGTACCCGCGCCACCAGCAGTTACCGCAACGGTTCCTGATGTGTCGATTGTACCCGCTAGACTACCCGCTGATCCTGCTGCTGTTGAGACTTGACTAGAAAAGTTTGCGACCTCTCCAACAGTCGGTGCACTACCTGATATAGCATCACCTTGTGTGAATGACTGAGTAAAGCTCCAACTCTCCCCTGCTGTTGCCTGGGTTGCTGATAACGTAGGTATAGCACCAACACCTGATGAGATAGTCATACTACCTATGGATGATGTTGCACTACCGCCTGTTGGTGTGTACTGTGTGGTCACATTGTTACCACTTACAGAGTACGTTGAACCAATACGCTCAACCTGAGTTGCTGCTGCATTAACGGTTAACTGAACTGATGAACTTAACTTATGTGTAATGTCTGCATGAGCAGCACCTACACCTAAGAAAGGCATCATACCGAAGAAGATTAATAATCGTTTCATGATTTTTTATACTACCTTCACCCATATTTATACCTAAAATTATTACAGTTTTCCGTACTTGTAAAAACGATACAACTGTACTAAATATAGGTAGTTGCCTTCGGGGACTACAAACAAACTCGCTTACTAAGGAGAACCATGAGAACATTAAACTTCTCGTCCAGAGATATGGACAAGATCTTTGACGCTGCAATGACTTACAGCGTTGGATTTGAAGATCTATTCAACAGGATGCATTCATCGGCATCAATCCACACATCTTACCCACCATATAACATAGTCAAAGAGACTGAATCAGAGTGGAGAATCGAGATGGCACTAGCAGGATGGTCCAAGGATGATATAGAGATTAGTACAGAAACTAACGTCCTAACCATTAAGTCTAAGGTAGAACAGGAATCAGATGGAGACTTTATCCATCGTGGAGTTGCCAAGAGGTCATTCACTAAGACATTTAACATCGCAGATGATGTAGAAATAGGTGACATCACACACGAAAACGGACTATTAAATATCAAACTTACTAAGATAGTTCCAGAGAGTCAGAAACGAAAAGTCTATGACATAAAGTAGTCTATATAATAGACAACCGAAGAGACCCCCAGTGGTCTCTTTTCTATTGGAGAATTTTATGAACATGTATGTCAATCTGTGTCCTGCATACACACAGAAGAGTGACTCAGTAACTATGGATGTCCCGAATGACATGACAGAATACTTTATGCAGTATGTGTATACCTTATCTGACGAAAAGAACATATCCGCTAGACGAGCGTTCAATGATATGCTAAGATATACATTTGACACCCTTATGGAGAAAGATTATGAGCGCAAGAGTCGTAAGAATGCTAAACGGAGAGGACGTAATCGCTGACGTCAAGGAAGTTCGTGAATCTAACGACGGTCCTGCACTTGCTTATAAACTTACGCAACCATACACCGTTACAATTTCACAACCTCCCGAGGTCACGTTTGAAACTGATGAAGAAACAGCGATAACAGACTTCACACATCTAGATGTAGAGTTCACAGTTTATGTACCCTTCTCAGCAGAGGAGCACATCTTTCTACCCCTCCCATCTGTGATGTTTATCTACAAACCATCAGATAATCTCGTAGAAAAGTACAATCAATTACTAGATCATGGTAAAACTAATCCTGCTTAAAGCAGACATCAATAAGTATCTTATTGGAAAGATAACAGAACTAGATGAGGAACCATCGTTACTCATAGAGAATGTTTATCAAGTCAGAGACGAGAAAGACATCGTGAAGTACCCTCAATTTACAGATCAACGTGATTTGTTCTTGACTTCTGATGTAGTCTTTACTATAATAGATCCATCCAGCACTTTATTGGCAACTTATGTTACCAGTACAGGTGACATTAAAGCAGCAAACACCAACAATTAATGAATTTCTACACTGACGTGTTACTCCTTGGTGATGATATCCTCTATCGAGGGTATGAAGATGGAAGGCACGTTCAGTATCGTGAGAAGTCACGTCCTACTCTATATTTTGTACCAAGAGAACAATCTAAGAAGTCAAGTTGGAAAACACTTGACGGTAGATACGCACACCCAAAGAAATTTGATGGTGCTCGTGAAGCAAGAGGGTTCATTGACAAGTATAAAAATGTAGATGGACTAGAAGTTCATGGATACGATAGATTTGCATACCAATTCATCGCACAGAAGTTCCCTAATACAGTGGAATTTGATATGGATGTGATGAAAATATATGCTATTGATATCGAGGTTGCATGTGACAATGGATTTCCCTCAGTAGAAGCATGTGCTGAGGAAATGCTGTGTATTACTATCAAAGACATCATGTCTAAGAAGGTAATTACATGGGGAACTAAGGAGTTCATACCCAATGGTACTGAGTATCGTACGTTCTGGACTGAACAAGCGATGCTAGAAGATTTCCATACATGGTGGTGTGAAAATACACCTGACGTTGTTACTGGATGGAACTGTCAACTGTATGATATTCCATACTTATGTCGTAGATTGGAAAGAGTGCTAGGAGAGAAATGGAAGAAGTCACTTTCCCCTTGGAACGGTGTTCTCGAACGTGAAGTCTTCATCAAGGGTCGTAAACAAATTGCTTATGACATTCGTGGCATTGCTACACTTGATTATTATGATCTCTATCAAAAGTTTACATACTCAGCGAAAGAATCCTATCGCTTAGATCACATTGCATCTGTTGAACTAGGTGAAAAGAAACTTGATCACTCTGAGTTTGAAAACTTCAAAGCATTCTATACCCAGAACTGGCAGAAGTTTGTCGAGTATAATATAAAGGACGTTGAACTTGTTGACCGTCTGGAAGACAAGATGAAACTCATTGAGTTGGCATTGACTTTATCTTATGATGCTAAGGTTAATCTTACTGATGTATATTCACAGGTTCGTATGTGGGATACTCTCATATACAACGATCTATCTAAGAGAAACATTGTAGTTCCTCCCAAGGTAGATACACAGAAGAATGACCAGTATGCGGGTGCATACGTCAAAGAACCTGTGCCTGGGATGTATGACTGGGTGGTCTCTTTTGACCTTAACAGTCTGTACCCACATCTAATAATGCAGTACAACATTTCTCCCGAGACGTTAGCAGAAAGAAAACACCCTACGGTTAGTATCGAGGCTATACTCAAAGAGGATGTAAACCTTGATGGTGACTATGCTGTATGTGCCAACGGTGCACAGTATAGAAGAGACATCCATGGGTTCTTACCAGAGATGATGCAAAGGATCTACGATGAACGTAAGATCTACAAATCCAAAATGCTTAGAGCGAAACAAGAGTATGAAACATCACCAACCGTGGCACTTGAAAAAGATATCGCACGATTCAATAACATTCAGATGGCACGAAAGATTCAACTCAACAGTGCCTATGGTGCAATCGGAAACCAATACTTCCGATACTACAATCTGGCAAACGCTGAGGCAATCACACTCTCTGGTCAGGTTGCGATTCGCTGGGTTGCCGACAAGGTAAATGAATACCTTGGTAAAATATTAAAGACAAATGATGATTATGTTATTGCTAGTGATACTGATAGTATCTACCTCCATCTGGGTCCTCTTGTGGAACGTGTATACGAGAGCAGAGAGAAAACTAATGAAAGCATTGTTGGGTTCCTTAACAAGGTCTGTGAAGTGGAACTTGAACCTTTTATTTCGCGTACTTACGAAAAACTGGCACGGTTCACTAACGCTTACGAACAGAAGATGATCATGAAGAGGGAGACCATCGCTGATCGTGGTGTATGGACTGCCAAGAAGAGATATATCCTCAACGCATGGGACATTGAGGGTGTAAGGTTTGCTGAACCTAAGTTAAAGATCAACGGTATCGAAGCAGTCAAGTCATCGACCCCTGCACCATGCCGAACTGCCATTAAAGAAGCACTTAAACTGATCATGAGTGGTACAGAAGAAGAAGTTCAGACGTACGTTGCTAGGTTCAGAAAAGAGTTTGAGAAGATGCCTCTCGAAGACGTTGCATTTCCTAGAAGTTGTAACAACATAGGTAAATTTTCGTCTCCAAGAACCATCTATGGTAAGGGTTGCCCCATGCACGTTCGTGGTTCTTTGATGTATAATTATTATGTCAAAAGGATGAAACTAGAACACAAGTATCCTCTGATTCAAGAGGGTGAAAAGATCAAGTTTGTTTATTTACAGATGCCAAACAAAACTGGTGAGAATGTTATGTCATTCTTCCAGACTATGCCAAAGGAATTTGACATACATGGTGCTATCGATTGGGATTTGCAATTTGAAAAAGGTTTCCTAAGTCCAGTCAAGTTTGTTCTTGATGTCATAGGTTGGGAACCAGTTAAACGTAACACATTGGAGTTTTTATTCGCATGAGTTTTCTAAAAGATATCGTAAAAGATATTGGTAATGAGTATGCAGGCATCGTTAGTGACGGTGTATCAGCAGGAGACGTGCAGTCTTTTATTGACACAGGAAGTTATGTGTTTAATGCAGTAGTTTCTGGGTCTATCTTTGGTGGTCTACCATCCAATAAGATCACTGCTATTGCAGGAGAGTCTAGTACAGGTAAGACATTCTTTTGTTTGAGTGTAGTCAAACATTTCTTAGAGACAAACCCTGATGCAGGAGTTGTATACTTTGAGTCAGAGTCTGCCATCTCTAAGGACATGATTGAGTCCAGAGGTATAGATTCTAATCGTATGATTATAGTTCCTGTGGTTACAGTACAGGAGTTTAGACAACAAGCAATCAAGATTATTGATAAATACTTGGCACAGAAGGAAGAGGAAAGGAAACCTCTAATGTTCTGTCTTGATTCTTTGGGTATGCTTTCTACCTCTAAGGAGGTTGATGATACTGAACAAGGTAAAGACACAAGAGACATGACAAGAGCACAGGTTGTCAAGTCTATCTTCCGAGTTCTGACACTGAAACTAGGTAAAGCAAACGTACCTATGTTAGTTACTAACCACACCTATGACGTGGTTGGATCTTACGTTCCCATGAAAGAAATGGGTGGTGGAAGTGGTCTTAAATATGCAGCAAGTACAATCATCTATCTCTCTAAGTCGAAAGAGAAAGATGGTAAGGAAGTGATTGGTAATATAATCAAATGTGAGACTAAGAAGTCTCGTTTCACAAAGGAGAATGTTAAAATTGAAACTCGTTTATTCTATGATGAACGCGGATTGGACAGGTACTTCGGACTTCTGGAACTGGGTGAGAAACATGGAGTCTTTGAAAGAGTTGGTACTCGTTATCGTATTGGTGAAAGTAATGTCTTCGCTAAGTCTGTTCTTGCTGATCCGAGCAAATACTTTACAGAAGAAGTAATGGAGAAGTTAGATGCAGCAGCACAAAAAGAGTTTACCTATGGATCTTGACAAGTACATCAAAGTATACGATAATGCACTTGATGTAAATCTATGTCGCAATATCCTACATGCAAGTAAGAATGTTGAAATGAAGAGGTGGGATCGTGGTGGTCGTCCTCAGTTCAATGAGTTTAACATCACTGAACATGCAGAGTCCAAGGATCATTCAGATGATATCTGGAACACTATACACAATCAAGTCATCCAAGCAGTCAAAGATGTATCTAACAGATATATGGAAGAAGTCGGTTGCCAACAGCAATGGCCATACTCAAATGCTTTGGAACAAGTCAGACTGAAACACTATCAGGTAGATCAGAATGACAGATTTGATGAGCATGCAGACGTGGGAGACCATGCATCTGCTCGTAGATTTCTCGCAATGTTTTTCTACTTAAATGATGTAGAGAAAGGTGGTGAAACAAAGTTCGAGCATCGCTCGATCAAACCAGTTCAAGGTAGATGCCTAGCATTTCCTCCTATGTGGATGTTCCCACACGCAGGAGTAGCACCTATAACTGATGACAAATATATTATTGGAACTTATTTACATTACGTTTAATGCCAAGCATAGAAACTATTGCAATCAGTAAACTGATTACCAGTGAAGAATACACACGCAAAGTATTACCTTTTATAAAGGAAGATTACTTTGAAACACTGGATATGAAGACCCTGTTCGGTGAGATAAATGATTACTTTACAAAGTACGATCAGGTACCTGAGATCAATGCCTTAAAAATTGAGATAGATAAGAGAAAAGATCTTAGTCAAGAAATTGTAACAGAGATTGAGAAGTTTCTTGATGAGAATATTGACAATCAACAATATAATGATGACTGGTTAGTAGAGACCACAGAGAAGTGGTGTAAGGAACGTGCTATCTATCTTGCTCTAATGGATAGTATTAAGATTGCTGACGGTCAGGATAAGACACGTCAAAAGGATGCTATTCCACACATAATGTCGGAAGCATTAGGCACATGTTTTGATGAAACAGTAGGGCATGATTACATACAGGATGCAGATGAAAGGTACGACTTCTATCACAAAAAAGAAGACAAAATTCCATTCGATCTTGAATACTTCAACAAGATTACAAAAGGTGGTTTACCTAGCAAGACTCTCAATGTCGCACTTGCTGGTACAGGTGTCGGAAAGTCTCTATTCATGTGCCATGTTGCTAGTTCCTGTCTTATGCAGGGGAGAAACGTTCTCTATATCACACTTGAAATGGCAGAAGAGAAAATTGCTGAACGAATTGACAGCAACCTCCTCGACGTCCCGATCAAACAGTTAAGTGACCCTCTGTTTTCTAAGCAACAGTTTAGAAATAAAGTAGATGTATTAAATAAGAAGACACAAGGTAGGATAATTATAAAAGAATACCCAACAGCATCAGCACATGTAAATCATTTCAAATCATTATTGAATGAGTTGTCTATGAAGAAGGGATTCCAACCTGACATTGTGTTCATTGATTATCTAAACATCTGTGCGAGTGCTAGATATAAAGGAACCATCGTAAACTCATACACTTTTGTTAAAGCGATTGCAGAAGAACTCCGTGGTCTTGCAGTTGAATGTAATGTACCAATCGTCACTGCTACTCAGACTACTCGTGCGGGTTATGGGAGCAGTGATGTTAATCTTACTGACACAAGTGAGTCTTTCGGTCTCCCTGCAACTGCTGACCTTATGTTTGCTCTTATTTCTACCGAAGAGTTAGAACAACTAGGACAGATTATGGTCAAGCAGTTGAAGAATAGATATAATGACCCTACCATACACAAACGTTTCATTGTCGGTATTGACAGAGCGAAGATGAGGTTGTATGATTGTGATCAGAAAGCACAAGAGGATATTGTTGATGCAGGGGACACCCTCAAAGACAACTTCCTTGAACTCAAAACTCAAAACAAATTTGACGGTTTTAAAATATGACTAAAAGAGAAGACGTAAACGTCGATTACAATAGTGCTGACAAAGCATCAAAGGCAGCAGAGAATGTCATGAATCACATGCAAGATGTGAAGGAGGGTATGTCTGACAATGCCAAGAAGGTTGCAGAGGACACACCTACCACACCCGAAGAGTTTATCAATAAGAAAGGGTTCACTGCATGGAGAGCAGCAGAGGAGGTCAAAGAGAAACAGAAGGCAAAAGAAGATCAAGAAAAGTTTGCAGTTGACCTAGACAAATACCTTGAATTTTGTGAGAATACATGTAGTAATTTCTCAAAAGATCACGCAGCATATATAAAAAGGTTGAATGATTTAAACGAACTTGGTTGTAACATTTCTCTTCTAGATACTGCTGCTAATGGTCTCTCTGCTGAGGCGGGTGAGTTCATGGAAATAGTTAAGAAAATGAAGTTCCAGGGTAAACCATGGGACGAAGCGAACAAGGAACATTTAATTAAAGAACTAGGTGACATCATGTGGTATGCAGCACAGGCATCGATGGCACTTGGACAAAGATTAGATGATATAATATATGTGAACACACTTAAACTTGCAAAGCGTTATAGTGGTGGAGAGTTCAACGTAAGCGATTCAGAAAACAGGGCACCAAATGACATCTAAACACGGAAAATTAGATCCAGAAGAAAGGGTATTAAGTAACCCAGTTAACCTTAGAGAGATCATGCATGATGACGATGATGACATCAAAGAGGAAATAGCAGAAGGTTGGTATCCATTAAAGTCTGACTGATAAATAGTCCTATGAGCAGGACTATCAAAGAAGCATGGACTGATTACGAAAGGTACTACGCAAAGGGATTTGCAGTGGTTGCCAAGAAAGATCTTCCTGTCTATAAACAACTGACAGGTAACTATGTCATTTCTACAATTAAAAAAGGATCACAAGTTACTACTAAACCTGTTACAGGTGGGTATCAATCAAGAGTAGAAGTAAAAGAAGGTTGGGTTAATATAACTGCACTAGGAAAACCAGGGAAGAATAAGATAAAGATGCCTTCGTTGAAACCACAGGATTTCGACATTGCTTTCAATACTAAACAAGACTTTAAGAAATATTATAAAGATGTAATAGGTGCCATCATGAAGAGGGATGGATTACCTAAACCATTAGAGGAATATCTGGTACAGTTAATTAAGTTCTGCTATGAACATAAGGATAAACCAGAGTTGATGGAAGCATTTAATACATTAAAAGAGACAGAGTACATAGATGCTGTTAGTAATATTGCAAATGATTTCTCTGAGATCATGGCACCACTGTGTGTGCTTGAACGTGGTGCAGAAAGACTGAACAAACTAGGGTATAGAGGTCTTAATAAAAACAACGCACAAATTTACATACCATACCAAGGTAACTATCCGTTACTTGACTTCATGATATATGATGACAAAGACGTGGAGTATAAGTTCTCTGTTAAGAGGGCGGGTAAGACAACTAATACAGTCAAACCACAGGATATTATAGATCTTCTAGATGCTAGTAGTAATACCAAGTTTGTTAAAGAGTATAAGAGAACAGTTCCTTATCAAATATTAAAAGACTTAGCAGGAGCATCAGCATCATTAGGACCTTTCAAGGCATTTAAAACACTTGTAAAAGGATTTCCTGATAGAACAGTTTCTACTTCGATCTTACAGATAATAGATAAGATGTTACCAGATAATAAGGTGCCAGATGTAGAACTGTACCAAGAGCAGTGGACAGAGATCATGGGTATATACTATAATATGGGTATAGAATACTGGGGCAATGCTCCACACAGTAGTGGTAACGTTGGTATCGCAAGTCTAACCTGTCAGATGGCACTAGAAAAGGTTACGAAGAATCAAAAGTTGTTTAATTACAGAGACATTGTAGAGAAATTTGTTATGCAAGAGATTTGTTTTTACAAATTTGATATTAAGAAAGGTATGCCTGAGTTCTACTTGGAGAATCATCTATATAATAGAATAAAGCAGAGTGATACTTTTTATCTTAGAGTTAAATCATCTATCGGCAGACCATACAGAGATAAAGTCGGAGTACAAGCATGAGTAAGAACACACACCTTGAACATTTAGAAGATGATATATTTAATGATGGATATAATGGTGCACTGAATGGCATCAACTTTTTAAACTCACTCGTAGATATGTTGACCACTGGTAAAGGTGGGAACAACACGAAGGTTACAGTCAAATGGGATGGTGCTCCTGCTGTTATATGTGGAACAGATCCAGAACTAGATCTGTTCTTTGTAGGAACTAAGTCTGTATTCAATAAGACTGAACCAAAGATATGTTATTCGCATGAAGATATAGACAATTATTATCAAGGTGAGTTAAATGATAAGTTAAAGAAATCATTTGATCATCTATCACAGTTAGATATCAAGGGTGTGATACAAGGTGACCTCCTCTATACAGAGACACCTCCTATCGTTACCATGGGTGGTAAGGTATGCTATAAATTTAAACCTAACACTATCACATACTGTGTAGAAAAGAATACAGAAATGGGAAAGAAGGTTGGACACTCTGACCTAGGTATAGTATTTCATACAAGATATACTGGTCCTACCATTGCTACTATGACAGCAGGATTTGGTGTAGATGTATCAGGTATGCAAAATAATAAACTGATAGCAGTGTTCTCGTCTGCATTTTCTAATGTAAATGGAGTTGCAAACTTAACACCAACAGAACTATCAAGTGTAAAGAATGATATTAGAATGGCAAAGACTAATCTATTACGCTCTAAGACATTCTTAAATGCAATAGGTGGTGGTACAAAACCATTTAGTTATGCTGCTATGTTTAAAAAGTATATAAACATTCTAGTTAGAAACAATAGTATCCCTGCTAGTGCAGAAGCAATGGCAAAAGGATACATATACTATGTTGAGAAAGAATTTGGTAAAGAAATTGCTAAGAAAAAGAGTGAGAAAGGAAAAGAAACATGGAAGAAACAGAAGCAAGAGAACCTAACTTATCTAAATAGTAACAAGAGTGTCATTTTCTCTGCCCTTACTGGATTCAAACTGTTGATGAAAGCAAAGGTTAAAATTATAAATAAATTGAAGAAGATCGAAGGTGTCGGCACGTTCCTTGAAGACGAGGATGGATACCGAGTTACAAGTCCAGAAGGATTTGTTGCTATAAAAGATGGTTCAGCAGTCAAATTAGTTGACAGACTTGAATTCTCTCGTGCAAACTTTACTGTGGCAAAGAATTGGTCTAAATGAGATTTCGTCAGTTCATCATAGAGGCAGAAACGCCTAAGAAGAAACCTACATCCTCTGGTAAAAAGCAAGAGGTGCAGGATAAGCACGTCGCATTTACCTTTGGACGATTCAATCCTCCCCATGCAGGACATGGTAAGATGATGGACGCAGTGAAATCATATGGTGGAGACACAGGTAATTACAGAATCTATCCTAGTAGAACACAAGACAATAAGAAGAACCCACTGTCAGCAGACCAGAAGATAAAGCACATGCGTGCAATGTTCAAAGACCATAAAGACAAGATTCAGAATAGCGAAGCACATAGAAATATATTTGACATCATGAAAGACCTTAACGATGAAGGTCATGAGCATGTAACCATGGTAGTTGGTGACGATAGAGTCAAAGAGTTTGATAAACTTACCAAGAAATACAATGGAGTGCACTATGACTTCAAGAGTATTAATGTTAAGTCTGCTGGTAAACGTGATCCTAAATCTGATGATCCTTTGGAGAGACTTAGTGCAAGTTCTTTGCGTAAGCATGCTACAAAGGGAGACCACGAAGCATTCCATGCAGGCACTGGTGGGTATAAGAACAGTAAACAGATGATGGCAGATGTCCAAGCAGGACTAACACCAAAACAGAAAGCAGAGAAGGCAGCGAAGAAAGCAAAGGCGAAGTTAAGTACAGCAACAGGTACAAAGGAAAAGACAGTCAAGGAAACATGGGAGTACGCTCCTAAGTTAGCATTAGAAGAGTTCAGAGAGCACTATATTCAAGGTGAACTATTCGATACTGGTACACTCATAGAGCATGACAACACAGGTATTAGAGGTCACATAGTACACAGAGGAACTAATCATGTCATATTCAAGGACGAGTATGGTGATGAGTTCAAGGCATGGTTAGGAGATATCACAGAGATAGCAATGAAGACCGACAAGAAGGTTCCACTAGGACGTAAGAGTAATCCATATGGTAAGCGTGCAGTATTGAAGATGCTTATCAAGTCAGTAGCAGAGAGAGAAAGATCCAGAGCAGGAGTAACAAAAGAAAATAAAGATCAGAGTAATTACAGTGCAGACGATGGGTCAGGTAACGATTGGAAGATAGGAACTGATAAATATAGACAGGCAGTACAGGCAATGACCCCTGGTCAGGGAGTTATTAAGTTTTCTGAGTTCAGAAAGACTGTCAAAACTAAATAGTATTACACTTTATCCATACCAATGTTAGATATTAAGATAGGATCTGTGTTACTAGGGTATAGTTTGCAAGAGCAAACACAAATCCTAGACTGCGTTTACGGAGGAGAAGATCCAAAAACCAAGCGTATAGAAGACGCAGGCAGAGCAATCGTTGACATTATTATGCAACACGAAGAAATTGTCGAGGGTTATGCAGGATTCCCTGTTGAAAAGAAACTCATTGATAAGAACAAGATCAAGTTCGACAAAGATCGTAACATCGGTAGAGTGATATCACAGGGCGGAGAGTCATTTGTTATAACAGGTATGAAGAATGACGGACGCTATCAAATCATGGGTAAGAAGGGAGAAAAGACCGCTAAGGAACCCAGAGACCTAGGATTAAATTTACAGAGACCAGGTGGTGTAACAGAAGGCATAGATATAGATGCATTACACAACGAAATGGTCGAGAGTTTGAAGCAGGCACGCAAGAACGTAGGTGCAGGCAAATGTTGGGATGGGTACAAAGCAAAAGGCACTAAGACAAAAGGTGGTAAGCAAGTACCAAACTGTGTTAAGGAAGACGAACAAACCATAGACGAAAAGAAAGGTCTATGGGATAATATCCATGCTAAGAGAAAGCGTGGTGAGAAACCAGCAAAACCTGGTGACAAGGACTATCCTAAGACACTAGACGTTGAGAGTTACTCTTGGCGAAATGAAATAGGTTACAAATCATGAAACCAGACACAGACAAGCGAGTCACTACCACAGTAAAGAAAAACGGTGTGACTATTAATCCCAAAAAGGAGGACCTCATGCAGGAAAAGAATTTAGACGAGAAGAAATTAGATCCAGTAGGTAAAGAAGACAAGGACATCGACAATGACGGTGACCATGATAAGTCTGATAAGTATCTATTGAACAGACGTAAAGTTAGATCTAAAATTATTAAGATGAAAGAGTCTACACTTGAAGAACTTCGTAAGAAACGCATTACTCCAAAGGGAGAAGGTGCAGTTGACAACACACCAGAAGAAGGTCATGAAGTAGAAGAAGAGACTGTCAAAGAGTATGCTTCTGTTGATACCTCTGCTAAGAAAAGTGCTATCAAGGACAGGATGAAATCTAAGATGATGCAGATGACTGCTGATCATGATAGAAAGAAAGCAGGGATGAATGTTAAATGAACGTGCCCTAAGTTGGTACACTGATACCAAACAGAGAGAAAAGGACGAAAAACAAAACAGGGACGCTAAGATAAAAGGTGCTATCATGAAGCACGGAAAGAAGCGTTACAAAGATTTCGTTGACAAAGATGGCAACAAGAAAAAGACAGAAGTTGTCAAAGACAAGAGAGGAATACGAGCACTGCATAAAGGTAAGTGGGGTTACATGAAGAACCGAAAGTTTACCGCAGACAAATAGTATATATAGAGTAGATCTACACTAATTAATTATGTTCGGATTTCTACTACCTATTGCTTCAAAGATTATCTCTGACGCAGTAGATAAAATACCAGATGATGCTGAACTCGGTGAGAAACTCATCGACATCTGCCTAGTTATACTAGGAAAGGCAGTAAAACTAACTAAGACGGATGCTGACGATAAGTTACTGGCAACGGTAGCAGAAGCGATCAAGAACCGTGAATAAGATAATCAGGGAGGGCAACCTCCCTTTTTTTATAAATAAAATATAGGAAACACATTGTACTTGGAGTAAAGAATGGCGATCTATGGTAAGATTGACGCTGCTGCATTCACACAGAACATAGGGGTCACCAATGGAGACGCTACTGTATCTAAGAATGCTGCTGATAGCGTTGTCCCAGGTGACGTACTAGAAATTAGTAGCGTTGCATATATTGTAAAGCAAGTCACTAGCACAACTGCTATTGAACTTCACAAGAATTACGCAGGATCAACTGCAACAGTTAGTGCTGCGAACGTAATCAAGAGAACACCACCAAAGGCGGTTGCAGAGTATGTAATCAAGGGTGGAGATAGTATCTCTAATTACCAGTTAGTATTTGTAGATACAACAGAAGACGGTATTGCATCTAACAAAACAAGAGGAATTGACGGACCTGGATGGTGGTTGTATAGAACATACCAGACACATAATGGTACCGAGCGTCATAAGGCAGAGAAACTTGCATCACTTAGAGTGGCAGCAGGAACATCAGGTGACGCAGCAGACGAGACAGTAGTAGCAGACGTACTTGAAACTATCACAGTTGGTACACAACCCGCTAACTCTACTTCATCTAGTGGTGCTGGAACATTCGTTGCTGCATTCACAGTTGATCAGTCTGGTACTAAGGTATACAAATGGCAGAGACAGACAGCAAGTGCTACTACTCGTTGGGTAGATGTAAGTGCTTCACTTGACACAGGTATTACCTATGCTAACTTCACTACTGCAACTCTTGCATACAGTGGACTAGCAGGAACAACACTTAACGGATACAAGTATCGTTGTGTGTTAAATACAAGCAAAGGTGCTGAGACAAAGTACACTGACGGTGCTGCTACTCTAACCTTCGGTACTTAATCTAAAAGTTTTATGTTATGAGATTTGATGAATTAAATGAGAAGAATCATTTAATGTTTGCAATCAAGTATTACGAAAACCCACACTCAGTTACAATAGACGACTTCATGGAAGACATGAAGAAGTTTAAGTATCTGAAACGATTACTCAAAAGGTATATCAAGACAGGTGTGCTTCGTACAAACTTGATACTCAACCATTTAATAGTGTTGTTCAATGTGTTTGGAGACGGAACACTACCATTACTCATGTACAAGTTAGAACGTGAGTATTGGTCTGTCCTCAAAACATTTGTTATCTATCTCAATCGCTACAAAGAAGGTGATGGTGGTAGCATAGACAGCGTTGCTATTGATGATGATGTAAAGAGAGAGTTAGACTCACTATGATCAATGAAGATGCCCCAACAATGAGTGCTGGCACAGGTGGATTCTCAGGATCCTCTGCTGCTAATGGTCCTGTTGCAGGGTTTGATTCTATGATGGGAGTTGGTAAACTCACTAAGAAGAAACCTAAGCGTAGAAAGTACGTTAAGGAAGAGGTCTCTAACGCAAGTGTAGACCTAGAACAAAAGACTGCCATGGCATTGCCCTTCCGTGTTTCCTATAAGGACGAAGCGATGGACTTTATATTATATGGAAAGTCTGAGCAAGCAATCAGACTAGAACTAAGAAAGATATTTCGTCCAGAGAAAGCAAAGTATTTCTCAGTCAAGAGGTTATATCCTAATCAAGTGATCAAATTCTACTGGGATAAAAGACAAGCATCTCTGAAATAATGTCAGATATAAACAGTGCTATTATAGAAAGACTCGAACGAGTCGTTGACACCTTACAGGAAAACTCTGTAAAGATGGGTCAACTTCTTGCTGTGCATAATGAGAAGTTAGATAAGCAAGACAAGATAGACGAAGTATTATTTGAGAAGATCGATAGACTATCTGCTGATGTTAATAGAGAGACAAATGCTATAAAGAAAGGATGCGAAAGAGATATAAGAAAGGTAGATGATAGACTCAGGTTGATGGAGAAAAAGATGTGGTCCATAGCAGGAGCACTAAGTGTTATATGCTTTCTCGTATCAGCACCAGGGCAGAAATTATTGAAGGGGTTGCAGACTCAACCAAATAGTGCTACACTAATTGAGCAAGTACAACCTTTATATGAGCGCAGTTGATGAGCATTACATCGACAAAGTATCTTATCGCTTAGAGAAATTTAAAAAGGTAAGGGATGGATTATACAACTTCCGATGTCCTTATTGTGGTGACAGTCAAAAGCACCGCAATAAAGCGCGGGGGTATTTCTTTGCGATTAAACAGAGGATGGTGTACAAATGCCACAACTGTGGTGTAGGTAGAACAGCACCTAACTTCCTCAAAGACATAGCACCAGAGATCTATGCTGAGTACCAGATGGAAAAGTATAGAACAGGGAGAACAGGTAAGGGAACCACAACTGAGAAGTTAGAAGTCCCTGACTCAACTCCCTATTTTGCTAAGAAAACGTTAGACTTAACCAGTGTAGATTTACTAAATAATGGGCATCCAGCGAAAGAATATTTACTAAGTAGAAAGATACCTGACTTGTCACGTTTCTACTATGTCAGTAAGTTTAAAGAGTGGGTGAATACACAGAAACCAAGAACTTTTACTGACTTAAAGTATGACAGACCTAGAATTATTATCCCTCTCTTACGTCATGATGGTACTATGTTTGGAATCCAGGGTAGATCTTTGGAGGCAAACCCCCACCTACGATACATAACTATAATGTTTGAAGACCAACCCAAAGTGTTTGGTCAAGATAAAGTAAACCCTAACGAGACCGTCTATGTCACAGAAGGACCCTTTGACTCCGTTTTCATTCCCAACGCTATTGCTATGTGTGGCAGCGATGTTGATCATAGGTCCATTGATGTTCGAGATACGGTATGGGTCTTCGACAACGAACCAAGAAGCAAACAAATTGTCGATAGAATTGCAGCAGCAATTAAACGAGGTGACAAAGTAGTCATCTGGGATAAGGACATAAAAGAAAAGGACATCAATGAAATGGTGTTGCAAGGTTATGATCCTTATGTTATTATTAAACACAACACTTTCTCTGGATTAGAGGCAACACTTAAATTAGCAGACTGGAAAAAAGTATGAATGTAATTAAAAGGGATGGCAGTGCCACTCCTCTCGACCTAGAAAAGGTACATAAAATGGTTGAGCATGCATGTGAAGGACTCGCAGGAGTATCAGCATCACAAATTGAAATCAGTAGTGGTATTCAATTCTTTGATGGTATTAAATCAAAAGATATACAAGACATTTTAATCAAGTCTGCTAATGATTTGATTTCATTAGACGCTCCAAACTATCAGTTTGTTGCTGCTAGATTATTATTATTTGATGTCAGGAAAGAAGTCTACAAGGGGCATCCCGACAATCATCCTACTATCAAATCACATCTTGATAAGGGAATTGCATCAGGTATCTATGACAGTGCCCTTGCAAAGGCATACAGTGAGGACGAGTGGGCATCCCTTGACTCATACATAGATCACAATAGAGATTACCTGTTTACCTATGCAGGCATGAGACAGGTTGTAGATAAATATCTAGTACAAGATAGAAGTACAGGTGCTATCTTTGAGACACCACAGTTCATGTACATGTTGATCTCTGCTACATTATTCCAGAAATATCCAGAAGAAAAGAGACTCGATTATGTCCAAAGATACTACGACGCGATCAGCACGCACAAAATCAACATTCCCACACCTATCATGGGAGGGGTGCGAACTCCACTTCGACAGTTTGCTTCCTGTGTTCTTGTTGATGTTGATGACACCCTCGATAGTATCTTTGCAAGTGATATGGCTATTGGGTACTATGTTGCTCAAAGGGCAGGAATCGGTATTAACGCAGGCAAAATCCGTGCGGTCAACAGTAAAATCAGGGGTGGAGAAGTACAGCACACAGGCGTTATACCTTTCCTCAAAAAGTTTGAAAGTACTGTCAGATGCTGCACTCAGAATGGCATTAGAGGTGGATCAGCGACTGTCCACTTCCCCATCTGGCACCGAGAAATCGAAGACATAATAGTATTAAAGAATAATAAAGGAACAGAAGATAATAGAGTAAGAAAACTTGATTACAGTATTCAATTATCCAAACTATTTTATGAACGTTTTATCCAAAATAAAGAAGTCTCGCTTTTTTCCCCTCATGATTGTCCTGGTTTGTTTGAGAGTTTTGGGACCGATAGGTTTGATGAGTTATATTGCTATTACGAATCTGATGAGTCCGTCCCAAGAGCAACAATCGGAGGTCAAGAACTAATACTATCTCTATTAAAAGAGAGAGCAGAGACAGGACGTATATACTTGATGAACATTGACCACTGTAATAGTCATAGTTCATTCAAAGACAAGGTAAGTATGTCTAACCTGTGTCAGGAGATCACACTACCAACAGATCCTATCAGTCATATAGATGATGGAGGAGGAGAGATAGCACTGTGTATATTATCTGCTATCAATGTAGGTAAGATAAGAAGACTAACAGAACTAGAAGGACTATGTGATCTAGCAGTCAGAGGACTAGAAGAACTCATAGACTATCAGAACTATCCAGTTAAAGCAGCAGAGCGTAGTACACTAGCACGTCGTTCACTTGGTATAGGTTACATAGGACTAGCACATTACCTTGCTAAGAATGGTGAACAATACTCAGACAAGGGTGCATGGAAGTTGGTTCATGACCTCACAGAAGCGTTCCAATACAACCTTTTGAAGGCATCAAATAACCTAGCAAAAGAGCGTGGAGCATGTGATGGTTTCCAACACACAAAGTATTCTGATGGAATACTTCCTATTGATACATATAAGAAGGAGGTAGACGAGATAGTAAACAATACACTTGCTTATGATTGGGATTCTCTACGCGATGACATCAAAGAGTTCGGTCTTAGACACTCAACATTGTCCGCACAGATGCCATCGGAGAGCAGTTCCATTGTGTCTAACGCTACCAACGGAATTGAACCACCAAGAGACTACTTGTCCGTTAAGAAGAGTAAAAAAGGACCACTCAAACAAATTGTACCTCAGTACAATACTTACAGGAATAACTACACTCTTCTCTGGGACATGGCATCGAATGAAGGATACATTAAAATAGTTGCAGTTATGCAGAAGTTCTTTGACCAAGCAATTTCTGGTAACTGGTCATACAATCCAGAGAATTACCCTGATAACAAGGTACCTGTATCTGTTATGGCAGGAGACTTACTTGCAACCTATAAGTATGGTTGGAAGACAAGTTACTATCAAAATACCTACGACATCAAGAAAGACGAAGAGACACCAGACAATAGTGAGGTGCTTGACAATTTGATTAACGATATTATGTCAGGCAACGAAGCAGATTGTGATGCGTGCAACGTCTAATATATTAACAATAAATGCACACCGAACCGAGGACGAGAATGGGGACCACTGTCTTTAATTCTAAGAAGAATAACACAACAACACAACCAATGTTTTTTGGGGCACCCCTAGGGATGCAACAGTATGTCAACTTTAAGTACCCAGACTTCGACAAGTTGACACAGACACAACTAGGATACTTTTGGAGACCAGAGGAAGTATCACTACAAAAAGACAGAGGGGATTACAAAACCCTAAACGAACAACAAAAGCACATATATACAAGTAACTTGAAGTATCAAATCTTATTGGATTCGGTACAAGGTAGAGGACCAGGGATGGCATTTAGTCCTTACTGTTCTCTTCCTGAGTTGGAAGGTTGCATGGGTGTCTGGCAATTCATGGAGCAAATCCACTCTCGTTCTTATACTCATATCATTAAGAATGTATATCCAGATCCTGCTGAGGTCTTAGACACTGTACTAGACAACGATAAGATCATAGCAAGAGCGAAGTCAGTAACAAAAGCATACGATGAATTTCTAGAACGTGCAGGAGCATGGGCAGAAAGTAACATGTGGAAGAAAGACTGGAAAGGTTCTCCGACTACTGACTGGACAATGAAAGATATGAAACGTTCTCTTTACCGTGCTATTGCTAATGTTAACATCCTCGAAGGTATCAGGTTTTATGTCTCGTTCGCTTGCTCGTTTGCATTTGGTGAACTCAAACTTATGGAAGGATCCGCTAAGATTATCTCTCTCATCGCACGAGACGAAAGTCAGCATCTTGCACTTACTCAAAAGATAATGTATAAGTGGAGGAAAGGAGACGATCCTATCATGAAAGAGATCCACGAAGAAGAGAAAGAGAATGTTGTCTCTATGTTTAAAGCAGCAGTCGATGAAGAGAAAGACTGGGCGAACTATCTGTTCTCACAAGGTAGTATCATAGGACTAAACGAAAGATTATTATCACAGTACGTCGAGTGGATAGCAAACAGACGTATGAAAGCACTAGGTATCAAACCCATATATGATATCCCTGCATCAAACAACCCATTACCATGGACAGAACACTGGCTAAATAGTAAGGGTCAACAAAACGCACCCCAGGAAACTGAAATCGAATCTTATGTTGTCGGAGGCATAAAACAAGATGTGGATGCAAAAACTTTTGCAGGGTTTAAACTTTAACCCTCTTGGACAAATGGACAAAGAAGAACATGAGAGCGATCCTCTCTGTGCTAGACCCGAAAATTGGTATAAAGGACCACTTATCTTTTTTGAAGAAGGTGAAGAGAGACTTGAAAAAGAGTGGTCTGACTAGAAGAAAGCGCAAACAGTAGCGATTGTAACATTAAGAGAATGTTAAGTTGCATAAATAGTTCTGTCATGATATAATGACATTACGTTCATCTTATATGTAACATAAGTTCATCTTATGATTGGTATCGCACTATCAGCGACGCTCCTCTCTGAACACTACCCTGCCCATTGGCAGATGACATGTCAAGAGTGGAACACCAACAGGATTGAGGTTCTAACAGATAGCAACCTCTCTCGTGATGCAAAAGAGTATCTTATTGATTACTTTTTTACCAAAGTTGAAGATAGAAATTGCGAACCTTTACAAATAGGACGCAAGTAAATCGCGGAACGGTACGTTCATCCTATGATACATATGCTTGCTTTATTATTAACAACTACTCAGGTAGTCACCGTCTCATGTGGAGACATTAATGAACTTGTAAATCGTGCTAAGGTCTATCCAGACATTAGCGATAAAGATAGACAAGAAGTAATTGATCTTTACTATGAGTTTGGTGAAGCACATGGGTTGTATTGTAAGGACGCAAACGATTGAAGGAACGGATCCTCAAAACATCCTATTACTAAAAATCAAATGGCACAAGTTACTTATCGCGGTGTTCAGTATGACACAAATCGTACACGCAAGGACACAAACGTAAACGCTGACAAAACACAACTCGTTTATCGAGGAATTAAACTAAACAAGGAGGTATAATCATGCTACTGACAGTAGGTGGTATCTCCCTTGGAATGGCATTATTCTTAGGAATAATCTATACAGAAGTTAGACTCTTACAAAAGGAAGGGTTCTAGTCATGAAGTTAAAAATCCATTTCGATTGGGACCACAACATTCCAGAATATGATCCTGAGATTCACAATCCAGAAAAAGTATTCGCATTTCTCTGTTACAGAGGGGTCCACTATGCCAAATGGGTTTACCTAGATAACTTCAATATTAATAACTGGAACATATTTAATCCTAGACTAGGAGAGAATCCTAGACAAAAGTAACACTTAATGTTATAATATGGGCACCTTCGGGTGTCCTTTTTATTATCTAAAAATAAATATGAGTGAAGAATTAGAACGTAAACCCATGAAGATCTTTTTAGACAGTAGTGATGTTAATGAGATCACTAAGGCAGTAGACACTGGTCTTATAGATGGGGTTACTACTAACCCAACACTGATGTTACAGTCAGGGTTGAATCCAAAAGATGTACTTGAATCTATTTCACAATTATTTGGTTGGGATGCGTCAGTATCAGCAGAGGTATCAGGTGATACCGTAGAAGAAATGCTAGAAATGGCAGATGAATATGTACAAATTAATCCAAACATTACAATCAAAGTCCCTTGCACAGTCGAGGGTCTTAAAGTATGTAATGACTTAGCAAGTGATGATATAAAAGTAAATGTTACTCTTATATTCTCAGTTGCACAGGCAATCCTAGCAGCAAAAGCAGGAGCGTCTTTCGTATCACCTTTCGTGGGTAGGGTTGACGACAACTCATTCAGTGGTGTAGACTTAGTAGCAGATATCGTTGCGACATACTGTCAACATGGTATTGATACCGAAGTTCTTGCAGCATCATTAAGGAATGTGAAAGATGTATCAGAATGTTTTAAACGTGGTTCTCATGTAGTTACCATGCCTCCTAAGATATTCTGGAAGATGTATGATCATGTACTTACACGCGAAGGACTCGCTAAATTCAACGAAGACTGGGCAAAGGTAATGGCATCATGAATGTAGACAAAGTAAAACTAATTGCACATAACCTCAAACTCTTAGCAGAGAGTTTAGAGGACGCTATCAAGGAAGATCCTGAGAGTTATCTTAAATCAGATACTAATCAGAGACCTTATACATATAGTGATGAGTATGAAGGAACTTGAAACCACAGAGTGCAAAAGGTAAGGGCAGACGATTCCAGCAATGGGTTCGTGACATGCTCATAGAACATCGTAATATCCACCCAGAGGACATAGAGTCTCGAAGCATGGGTGCAGGAGGAGAAGATTTGATTATGGCAAGAGACGCTAGGTCAAAGTTTCCTTTTAGTATTGAGTGCAAAAATGTAGAGAAGTTGAATGTATATGAAGCATACTCACAGGCAGAAGCGAACTCAGGTAAGCATGAACCTATCTTGTTCATGAAAAAGAATCGCAAGAAACCTCTTGTAGTTGTAGACGCTGAATGGTTTATTAAACATGTTCACTATACCGATTGAATCTTTCCGTGTTCCTGATTGGGATAAGTGGAAACCATTAATACTAGAACAGTGTGATGAGAACAGTCCACAAGCACACATAACTGGTGGACGTGTCAACACACATGAAATGGACACAGACTATCATGACATGGTTACAAACAAGACCATGCCAAAATATTATTGGACAGTATTAGATGCACTTAAACCTATCATGGATGAGATGCAACTTGATTATCCGTTAGACATATACAATATCGTAGCAATGTGGCATCAGACCACAGCAAATGGACAGTTCCATGGTGTACATAATCATGGTCCTGTTGGTATCACAGCAGTATTATATGTTGACTTTGATCCTGCTATCCATAAGGCAACAACATTCTTTGCACCCTTCCATAACTATATCAATGGTGAGGTGGTAGACTTTATGCCTGACGTGGAGGAAGGAGACGTTGTGTTCTTTCCCTCATACTTACCACACATGCAGGAACCTAACTTTACTGGTGTTTCGAGGACTATTGTATCATTTAATATCATGGGTAAAGAAATGGTACCCCACAAAGTTCACCCACGAACTATATAATATATGAACTATCGTGATCGTTATGTTACCGTCGACTTAGACGACGCTGAATTTGATTCACTACAACAATTTCTATTTTTGCAGAAAGGATATGAATCCACCGAGATTGACAAGGTTAGAACCTCTGACGTAATATTCGTACAGGATAAAGACCTTGATGATCTCGTTTTGTCTTATGTGATGAAAGTAAATGAAGCAGCAAACTGGAACTTTGATGTAGATTTCCTTGAACCATTACAACTTACCCGCTATAAAGAAGGAGACCACTATGACTGGCATCAAGACGAATCCGAATGGCACGCTGAGAAGAGAACGAATGGAAAGATAAGAAAGATATCTTTCACTCTATTACTCAACGATGATTTTGAAGGTGGAGACTTTCAACTCATCAATCAAACCGTACCATTAAAGAAAGGACAAATGGTCTTCTTTCATTCCGACGACTATCATGGAGTTGACCCTGTTAAATCAGGGGTAAGACACTCCTTGGTGGGTTGGGTCTTAGGACCTCCATGGCAGTAGATTATTTGTCATACGATTCCTATGACAATCCACAATTTATTTGCAGACAAAATGCAAATCCTTCGTGATGCTACTCTCGGGAAAATTGATCTCGACAGAGAGTATCCATTTCTAACAAAACAGTTACAACTATTCTATAACAAACACAACAACAACGATCTAACAGTGCTAGAAAATCTAACGGTTGATTTCTATCACGCACAACCTGTATAATGACATTCAAACCAGAACCAATATATTATGATGGCAAGGTTGCCTTTCCTCGCACTGACTTTATCTACTCCGACAAGATAGATGAGAGTGTTACTGATGGTATCATCGACTTCTACCATACACAAGAAATATTTGAGAAGTGGGCAGGGGAAACCATTGCTGATGATGGTACTGGTCTAGTCAATACAGACATAAAAGATTCCCTAGACAATCCTGTCTTTGTAGGAATCACTGACGAGAGAGTCAGAAACTTCACAGATGAAGTAAACAGGGTAATGAATAATTACGTTGAGATATTTCCACTGTGTAGCAAAACATCTGGTTGGAAAATGGAAGAGTTCTTCAACCTACAATACTACAAACCTGGTGGGGGATACCACTTGTGGCACTGCGAACGTCAAAGTTCTTCTCGGTCTAACACATATAGACACATGGTCTGGATGACCTATCTGAATGACGTTCCTGACGGTGGCACTGAGTGGTTCCATCAAGAAACATATATTCCTGCTCAAAAAGGATTAACTGTTATCTGGCCAGCGGACTGGACGTATCATCATAAGGGACGCAAATCAGATACATCAGATAAACTTATAGCAACAGGGTGGTATCATTTCGTATAACGTGTTATACTATGCCTAGACTCGGTAAAGTTTTTATGACACCTATCATTCTTATGGAGAGAGAACCCTATCGTTACGTCGATGCAGGGGTATTAGACAATGGAACATCTGATTATAGAATTCAGAAGTTAGGTACGTCAGGTAGATACAAAGACATGTATCTATGTGACAATGCAATGCAAATAGAGACCGCTATGGAGGACTTCGAGTACACCAAGTGGTTAGACCCAGATCCAGAAGTGAGAGCATACAGCAAACAAGATGATTAAAGATCTAATTAACAACACAGACACCCTCCTATCACGGAGGGTTAATAATTGCTCGTACAACTTAGATAGATCTGAGTTGGCACAGACATTAGTAGAGAGTATGCTACACCATAGAGGTGTGGGTCTGTCTGCTAATCAGATTGGTATATCTGAGAGAGCATTCGCTATGGTATCTGACATAGAGACCATGCAAGTTATTGTGGTGTTCAATCCTAAGATTATTAAAGAGTATGATAGAAAAGAAAAGATGGAAGAAGGATGTCTATCCTATCCAGAGACATTCTTAGAGGTAGAAAGACCATGGAGTATCGTGGTAAAGTTTGAAGACGAAGAAAAGACAGTACATAAAGTCAAGATGGAAGGACTGATGGCAAGAATATTTCAGCACGAATACGATCACATGGAGGGAATCAATTTTACCCAGAGGGTGTGACGGTTAGAGAACTGTAACAAAGCATTTGACAAATGTTAAGAAATTATATATAATTGTAACAGTTCTTAATAAAACTAAACAAAATGACAACAGTAACAGAATCAGGCGGAAGACAGAACATGTATCCAACTGAACCTCGTCCTTACTTAGATGAGTCATACAAGGGTTATGGATTAAATGCAGAACAAATCAATGGTAGACTTGCTATGATTGGACTTGTTACTGGATTCGTTTCATACTACTTCACAGGCAACTTCTTTTTCTTCGGACTACTCGGATTCTAATGTACGAGTTTCTAGAAGAACAACTTTATCAAACAAACACACAAACAACACACAAACGGTACACTATCATGACACCAGAAGCAGAAAGATTTAATGGTTGGGCAGCAATGCTTGGTTTCGTAGCAGCAGTTGGCGCATACGTTACAACAGGACAAATCATTCCAGGTATATTCTAAATGACAGACCTACAATCAAAAACAGTAGCAGAAAAGTTAAACGGTAGACTAGCAATGCTAGGTATTATCGCAGGACTAGGTGCTTACTTAACAACAGGACAAATTATTCCTGGGTTTGTATAAGTGGATATCAGTCCCTTCCAAGCAATAATGTGGTGTCTCTATCCAATAGGGGCACTCGTTTTTGTGGAGTTATTCCTTCGTGCCACCGATGGGGATGACGATGACAACGATCAAGGTGGCGGATTATTATCACCAGTTTTTAACGGAGCAACATGATTAAAGCAGCACCAATACTAGCATTTCTATGCTTAACAAGTATCACAGCAACAGTCGGACTTCCAGTATTCGCTATATAAAATATAGTTACATGCTTGACGATGGATCGTTTTGTGTTAGAATATAATCATAATGGTAAGTGGATTAAGTTAAACCACTATACCAATTTGTCTAAACATAAGGCAGCATTCTATCAATACCTGTGTCAAACTATGACATGGGCAACTAACAGTAACAAAGAAATCAGGATGGCACAGCATGATTGATGAGTGGAGATACACACCCGAACGTCTCGAAGAGAGACGTTTTTGTTTGGGTGCACTTATGTTTTATGAAGTGATCATCGACAAAGACGCATATTATTTTTGCCATGAGTATACAGAGAGTGGCAACTGCAAAGCATTAGTGGACGAGTTCCACGAGAAAGGACAGACATATCTATGGCAACAAATCAAAGATGCATATGATACTTGGAAGTACGAAAGAAGTGCTTCATAAAACTTGACAAACTTGTAAAGTTTTGTTAATATAAATAAATCAGTTGGGAAACCAACACATTTATATGGGACTCGAACGTATCGCCATCCCAGACTGCTTTAACCAAGACCTATGAGCAGTATAAGCATTAGTCTTTCATATCCACCAGTAAGGGATTGGTGGAAATAAGTTTCGCATCTAACCCTCGATGCCCTACTTACACGTCTTATTAAATGACAACCCTAAACACAACTTCACGCAGACAACAAGGACTCCTAGCAGGGTGGCCTGAGTTTTGCGAGTGGGTAACATCAACAAACAACAGAATCTATGTTGGTTGGTTCGGTGTACTCATGATCCCATGCTTACTCACAGCAGCAGCATGTTTCATCGTTGCTTTCATAGCAGCACCTCCTGTCGATATCGACGGAATCAGAGAACCAGTTGCGGGTTCTTTCTTATATGGTAACAACATCATCTCTGGTGCAGTTGTTCCATCATCAAACGCAATAGGTCTACACTTCTACCCAATTTGGGAAGCAGCAACCGTCGATGAATGGTTGTACAATGGTGGTCCTTATCAATTAGTTATTTTCCACTTCCTTATTGGAATCTCTGCCTACATGGGTAGACAGTGGGAACTATCATATAGATTAGGAATGAGACCATGGATCTGTGTTGCTTATTCAGCACCAGTTTCAGCAGCATTTGCTGTATTCCTAGTGTATCCTTTCGGACAGGGATCTTTCTCTGACGGAATGCCATTAGGTATCTCAGGTACGTTCAACTTTATGTTTGTGTTCCAAGCAGAGCACAACATTCTAATGCACCCATTCCATATGGCAGGGGTAGCAGGAATGTTCGGTGGTAGTCTTTTCAGTGCAATGCACGGTTCTCTTGTTACATCTTCTCTAATCAGAGAGACAACAGAAAACGAAAGTCAAAACTACGGATATAAATTCGGACAAGAAGAAGAAACATACAACATAGTAGCAGCACACGGTTACTTTGGTCGTCTTATCTTCCAGTATGCTTCATTCAACAACTCACGTTCTCTACACTTCTTCTTAGCAGTGTTCCCAGTAGTATGCGTATGGTTAACATCCATGGGTATCTGCACAATGGCATTCAACTTGAATGGTTTCAACTTTAACCAGTCAGTAGTAGATGCTAACGGTAAGATCGTTCCTACATGGGGCGACGTTCTTAACAGAGCAAACTTGGGTATGGAAGTTATGCATGAAAGAAATGCACACAACTTCCCACTTGACCTTGCATCAGCAGAGTCAACAACAGTTGCTTTAACAGCACCTACAATCGGTTAATTATATAACTGGTATAAATTTAGGCACCTTCGGGTGCCTTTTTCATAGGAGAAATTAATGGTAGCATCTACCTTACAAGCACCCACAAGGGGTTGGTTTGATGTACTTGATGACTGGTTAAAGAGAGACCGATTTGTATTCATAGGTTGGTCTGGTCTTTTACTTTTACCTTGTGCATATCTTTCAATCGGAGGTTGGTTCCTTGGAACTACTTTCGTAACAAGTTGGTATACACATGGTATTGCATCTTCATATCTTGAAGGAGCAAACTTCTTAACAGCAGCAGTCTCCACACCTGGTGACGCAATGGGTCACAGTCTCATGTTCCTTTGGGGACCAGAAGCACAAGGTTCATTCGTTCGTTGGTTACAACTGGGTGGACTTTGGAATTTCGTAGCACTACATGGTGTGTTCGGACTCATAGGTTTCATGCTCAGACAATTTGAGATCGCAGGACTTGTAGGTATCAGACCTTACAACGCACTAGCATTCTCTGCTGTTATCGCAGTCTTCACTAGCATCTTTTTGATCTATCCACTAGGTCAGCACAGTTGGTTCTTCGCACCTTCATTCGGTGTCGCAGCAATCTTTCGTTATATTTTATTCATACAAGGTTTCCACAACATTACATTGAATCCATTTCACATGATGGGTGTTGCAGGAATACTAGGTGGAGCATTACTATGTGCCATTCATGGTGCAACAGTGCAGAACACATTGTATGAAGACACATCACAATATACTGAAGGTAAGATTCAATCTACAACTTTCAGAGCATTCGATCCTACACAGGAAGAAGAAACTTATAGTATGATTACAGCAAACAGATTCTGGTCACAGATATTTGGTATTGCTTTCTCTAACAAAAGATTCTTACACTTCCTTATGTTGTTCGTACCTGTCATGGGTATGTGGACATCATCAATCGGTATCGTAGGTCTAGCACTTAACCTTAGAGCATACGACTTCGTATCTCAGGAGATAAGAGCAGCAGAAGACCCAGAGTTCGAGACTTTCTATACAAAGAACA
>VTLG01010959.1_pt1 | contig 58383 bp, 52 predicted proteins | sample 4694571 | NCBI WGS metagenome assembly VTLG01 (sample SAMN12604809, study PRJNA352737) | marine metagenome | biome: ENVO:00000447; feature: ENVO:00000209|ENVO:00000569|ENVO:01000036; material: ENVO:00002151; isolation source: viral sequences binned using virsorter ...
CTTATACTTTTCAAATTTTCGGGACCTTTGCTTCCCGTGTTTTTTCATGGTTCGCACCGCGTGACCTTTAATGCTGTCCCACTTTGCTGAGGGGGTTGATGATCCAGGCGTGAACCCCTTTGCAATTTTGCCTGAACTTTTCTTACCCCAACCCGCTTTACTGATTACATACAATCTCGCTGCACCCTTAGTAGAAAAGATCTGCCCAGGATATCCCCGCCTAAGAGCTACCTTAATACTTGGATAGTTTTTAACCTTAGACTTTTTGGCACTTACAACACCATCCTTTAAGGTGTGGTAATCACCACGACTCTTAGGTCTACTTTTGCCCTCTTCTATTAAGTCTACTAGCGACATTGGTTTTACGTTTTTTCTTCTTGAAGGGATCTACAGGCTTGGTATTCGACCCAACCATTGATGTTCCTATCATACCAACGGTAGTCCCTACGGACTCCTCAAGAACACCTGCCTCCTCCATGAGATCTACTAATTCTTGTAGATCTTGAACTTTTTTCTTGTACTCTTTTACTAGATGTCTTTTGTAAACATCTTGCTCATTTATTGAGGCTAAAGGCTCTACTCTCTGCTTAGGAGCAGGGGAAGGGCTAGGAATTTCTTTAACATCAATTTCAGCCTTAGCCCAATTACCTTCGGACAAGACCTGAGCGGCAAAATCGTGTCCAACTTCTACTTCCGAAATATCAGGGGCATCAGGGGCCTGTGCAGCAGCGAACTGCACAGGTTTCCCCTTAGTTACCTCTTCAGTGACGAGGGATTCTGCAAAACTTGCTATATCTAGCTCGTTCATGCTCACTTCCCGTTTTTGCCATGCATTTCGCCATGCATCTTCTCGTCACCTTTCTTCATCATCTTCTTCTTGCCGTGCATTTTGCCGTGCTTCTTCTGGCCGTACATTTCGTCAAGAGAATCTTCGTCCTCTTCGTCAATGTCTTCGTCAACCTCTTCGCCTTCGTTAAGAGTTTCATAAGCAACATCGAAAACCTCAAGCATACTAAGAGCGTGCTCCATGAGATCCTCGTCCTCAAGGTTGTCAAGAACGAACTGAAGATCGTCAAGAGTGAAAGTCTCTGATTCCTCGTCAGACTCCTGCTCCTCAATGTCAGTGGGCTCCTCATACTTGTTTGCGGTGTCTTCAGCGTACTCAGGAATTTCAGTGATTTCGCCCTCTTCTTGAGTAGACTCTGCTAACTGCTCTCTTTCCTGGACTTTGATGTTAGCCTTGTTCCATAAAGAGCTTTCGAGAATAGCGTCAACTACATCTCTATCTACGTTTTGATTAAAATTCATTTTTTATCTCCAATAATATTTTAATAAGGGTGAAACCCTCTAGGAGTATTTATTCCTGATCTCACCCAAATGATATTTTTTTTACATTTTGTAAGGTTAGTTATGTGGATCTCCTCACAGCACCACTTGGAATTCTTACTTCAGGCGCGGGAATACCTCCACCCACATCATCTAAAGCCTCCGTCTTCCTTGCAGAAACAACAGGACTATCAGGATTTTCAGGCAGCAAGGTAGGAGTAGCATTATTTATATTGGATATCTCTCTCACAGGAACAAAGTAAGTTTCATTTATTGTCTTGTCCTCTGTAATAGAATTTCTCATAAGTCTTGATCTAAAATTTAAACTAGTATCTTGATCTAACCCTAAAGCCGTAAATTCATACGGATGCAACCTACTGTATAAATCATAGACACCAATTGATTCTCTGGACGTTAATGAGTATGTTGTTTTAATCTCATTAATTTTTGATAAAGCCTTTGTAGTAGGCATCTCTTTTCTAGGTAATGGTTCGCTATCAGTCTTGTATCTCTTAATCGCATTTACGGCTGCTGTATCGAAAACATATTTAATATCCTCAGTATAAACCACACCATTAACCACATCCGTGTCGAAATTAATGCTATCCTCGGTGGTAAGCTCAGACTTCAAATAAGGAGGCTTGTTTTGAGGATCGCTCTGTAGTGCTGGAGAGACAGATAGATATAATCTTCTTTTATTAAAATCAGCCAACACCGATCTGTTGTGTGAAATTACATTTTCTGTTCTATCACTAGGTATAATTAAAATGTGCTGTGGCAACTGTCTAGCTAATATCAAATCAGATGGTGTATTTGTAAAGTTGTCTAATGTTATATCTTTATGTGTTAATGTAACTTTTTCGCTGTTCTCTACATGATTGAAGAACATATCATCATGCCTTAAATAAATAAACATGTACGGGAAAGCTCTATGTTTTACTATGTCATCAATCCCTGTAGTTGTGTAATTATAAACTGCCTTGGTTTTTCTAGTGAACAGAGTGTCGCCATCATTGAAATCACCAGGAACATCTTCTATGGTATTTTTATCTAAGGATAAGAAATAGTAATCCAACCTCGGCCCAGTAGTATCCACGTTAAACTCCACCAAGTCAGTTGTCACCGAAGTTACATCTAGAACATGTTGGTATCTGTCTTTTGCTAAGAAGGCTGCCTGCGAAGACTCTCGTGCTGGAAGAACTTTAGCGATATCTACATCGGAAAATACTGTTAGCCTGTCATCGCCGTCAACTGTCTTTGCATTAAAGTAATCCCCATCCTGCATCTCAAGATTATGTGCAGTGCCGTCTGATGTGACCACCGTTACAACCTCGTTGTTCGGTATGAAGATATCGTACTCGACTGAATCAGCAGTTTTATAAACGAGGCGTTTATTCAGATCCTCCGCCAAACTCTTCCAGTTCAGCAGTCTATTCTTAGCTTTTATATTGTAGGCATTAGGATTGATAGACAAAGCCTGGTTTAAAACCAAATCCATAGCGGTGGATCTGTCCTGAGATGCGTCTTCTGTTCTAGAAATAGGGGTCGTATTTAAACCCCAACTCTTCACGCTTAAAAGATCTTCCTTAGAAAAGAACTCCTGCTCATTTCTTACCAGCGAATCTAATAAAAACGAGCCCAAAAAGACACTCAAAGGTTGGCCGTTACTAGCTAACGAGCTTTCCAACAGCCTTCTAATTTTTGGGTCTAAACTGTCAATAACTTTTTTACCAGTGATAGAGTTATAGTAATAGTTAGCCACATCGTCTTCGCCCTTATTACCTCTTACCAAGCCACGAACAGTCTCATCAACCACATCCGAAAAAGGGCCTCCTATCTTTGAGGTAGCAGGCAGCGAGACACCATCAGTAACGGTCGTGCCTTTAATGTAACTAAAAGAATTGCTTGTTATGCCATCCGTGTAGGATGTAAATTCTTTTTTCTTAGCTTCATCTTGTGGATTTAGAGGCCGAGCCCTGCCTGTGTAAAAGGCTTTTCTTTTTAAAACAGTCGTGGTGGATGTAGAAGCGCGGAACAGGTTATTTTTTGATCCCTGAATACCTGTGTACTCGTTAGGAATATTGATGCTGATTCCTAGACTAGGATTAGTGATTCTACTAAGAGAATTAGGACCTGTAGTGGTAAAAAGGGCTTGTGCATTTTGTAGGCTTATAGGAATTATTTCCTCTTTTCCAGGGCTACCAGGTTTTTCTATAACTATAGCAACATTAGTGGGTGCCGTTTGAAAAGAGGTGGAGATAGAGGAAAATTTAATTCTTCCATCTGTTCCATTAGTAACATAGGAAACTCCTCCCCCTCCAATACCGTTCCAATCATAAAACTGAGCCCCGTCAGTGCCTGGGGCAGCAGGACCAGCCTGACCATTATTATTTACATCTATCAAAGATGCAAAACTACCAGTAGGCCATACTTGAGGCTCTAAGATAAACTCTAAAGATCCATCTACATCATTAAAAAATACAGTTACCGTATTGTTGCCATAGGTCGGAGTGTTTTCTTCGTCATAATCTAGGAAGTTTAAGTTAATCAAATCCCCAACCAATAAATTATCCTCTCCAGAAAATCCTGGTTTTGGTGAACATCTAAAGGTTAGAGTAACTCTCCTACCGTCAAGAGGAATTTCTTGCTCATTTGCCCATGAGGTGGATTGCGAAGTGATTTTTCCTGTCACCTCATCCAGAGAGAAATTTTCATCAGCAGGATAGTTGTTATCTATCGCAGGCGCTATACCGAAATCAACAGTGCCGGGTATTATTTCATAGTCTCCCAGATCCCAACCATCAAAAAGAGGAAGAACTTCTCCTATTTGATTAATCTCCTCAGGAGTATTGTACCAAATATTTAACTCATTCTCACCGTAATCAATATTAGGTGGTTGAGCTTCTTGTATAGCTATCTGCAAAGTAATTGGAATATTAAAATTTAAATCATAAGTAATCCAATTAATCTCATCCCCCGATGGGAATTCAGCCGTAAAATTAACACTCAATCCACCTTCAACATTTATAGCATCTAATAATCCTTCGTTTGCGGCATAAAAAGCCATAGCATTTGCATCATTAGGAACAGTGATTACCAAATTGCCTTTATGATCTCTAGGTCTTTCAGAAGTAATTATATCATCAAATATTAGGGTTGCGGTGAACTGATCAACAAAATCTTGTGGGCCTAGGGTAGGTGTAGGGCCACCGTCACCCCCCTCCCAGTTAGCAGCATCGTCAATTAAAGGACCCGCCAACTTTAAACCTATACCAGAAAGAGTTGTCGTAGTATCTGTCCGTGGTATCTCTATGGGATCACAAGGAATAACAATACTAGTTGTATACGGAGGATCCTCAACAGGAATAAAAATCTCTGTAGGGCCAAAAATGACGGGTATCGTAGGGTTGCCAGGAGGTTTTCCGCCACCATCATCAGGGAAATCAACTCTTGGTGGCCCCGCTTCAGCATCAGTTGCTCCTGGAGGACCCACCGTAGGTCCTGTACCACCTCCTGGTCCTGGGTTGCCACCTTCTTCTTCAAACTCCCCTGGTGTGGCGAAGATACATTTGCTTAAATCAACCACAACCTACTCCTTATTAGACTGCTCGAATTAATCCTGGGCTTCCGTCAGTGTTGGCTACTCTTGTTAGAGTTACTCCAGCGGTAAAGTTTGGTGTCGCTGATCCACCACTTCTTGAAAGTGTTATTCCAAAAGAAGTTGTAGCTGTATCTACGTCTTGAGCATTCTCTCCGACAGTTAGAATAGTAGAGAATGCTACAGAGCCGTTTACTTCTGTATTTCTAGACGATCCTTGGCCTCCTCTAAAACACGATAACGCAAGAACATTATCAGAGGTATTAGGATAAATAGCCGTTGTATCGTCTCTCAATGTTACCGTCCAATCCACGTTTGTTGCGCCCTGGAAGTCTTTGTCGATACTTGTAATGGTCCCTTCAATTAAATACTTGCCTGGAATCAAATTAACACTTGTAGCGCCTGTTGCTACCTGCTGGAAAGTCCTGCCTCCCGCAACATCGCTCCAATATGATGGGGCGTTGGCTAGGTAGTTGACACTATGGTCCTCATCACCATTATTTTGAGTGCGCTGTTCAACAATGGTAAGATTTTGCTCATTAACATAGTTTTCACTTCTAAATTGCAACGCACAGACAGGTTGAGCAATAGGAACACTATCAATTAGACCTTGAATTTCATTACGCAAAAGCTCCAGTTTTGCGTCACCGTAGTCCCGAACAGTCTCAACAGCAGTGTAAAGTTCAGACTTTCCCGTCGCTGGGTTAGCTAAAGATAGTGGAGGGTTAGCCGCAGCAACGCCTGATCTCTCATTATAAGTTAGCTCCGTTGTCCTAAGGAATGGGCGAATATCAATGATATCTAAATCAGTGATGATAGGTGAGTCCTTCTTTACAACAACATAGCATAAAGGCAATACACTCTGTCCGATTAAAGAAAACTCATTTTCAACAGCATTCTGACTAATTATGGGAGCTAGGTTTAGTAGATCATCTGGTGATGGGAAGGAGTTACCTGTAGCCTTGCCTGGGAAGGGAACGGTTTCTTGGCCTCCCAAAGGTTGATCCGCAAGAGGAGCCTGAATGCTTAGAGATGCACCATCAGACTTGTTCTGTGAAGTATCATAATAAGCATCAGACTGACCTGCTTGTTGTGTCCATAAATCATTACCAATAAACTGTGGGTTCTCACTAATATCTAAAGCATTATTAGCTGTTAAAATAGAACCTGCACCTCGAACTAAGCCTAATTGTGGGGTGGTAATCGTGTTTGGCGTAGCAGAGTTTATAGGAGTGGTTGTCGTTGAAGTTGAATCCACTGGATGCGTGTACATGAAGATTAAATCAATTCTTACTTGTGGATCGTAGACCGTATCATTATCCAAGTAATCATTTTCATCAAACACGGGGACCTGAATTGATAGACTATTAGGAACATTCACCACAGCAGTGCGGAAAATGCCATTCCATCTTCTACAAAAATCAACAGATAACTGCTGCAAATCAGGCCTCAAGTTAGATGATATCGCAGGAGAATTGTTCACAAGCTGTTTCCAAATGGCAGTCCTAACTTTGGGTAGATTACTAGCATTATCACCACCTGGCAAGTATTGCCTTGTTGTAGTAAACTGTAAACTTAAAGGACCCCCAACAGTAGAGGTATTTACCACAGGCTTCTGAACATCGGCTGCGTGAGTCTGGAAATGATCATACAGACCATTATTGTACATTAGTTGAGTGACTGTCTGCCCCACTAAAATACTAAATGCAGAATCATCTATACTTAAAGATGCAGGATTGTATATAGGACTAGAGTTGATATCAACTGAGTTTGCGCTGTCCGCAAGAAAGTTCTCCCAAACAGAGTTTCTGTTTGAATATGCATCATTAACTCTAGCGGTAAACTTGCCAGGTCGAACATTTACAACGCGGTCGGCATTTGAAGTATAAGGCTGAAGATCAGTAATCTTTCTCGTGCTGATGCCTGTAACGTCTAAGTCCTTACCTGCAATTTGATCCCTTAACCACAAGCAGTTCTCTTGAAGCTGTTTTAGTGGGATGTTGTCAACCTCAAAGTAGTAAGGGTCATTAGCCTTGAAGTATCTTGGAGGATCGGTGAAGTTATATTCAGAATCCACAAATCTAAGATCATCGCTAAACTCTGCGTTTGTTAAGTTTAGGACGTTATCAGAGGTAGGAGACCCCCCACCATTACCGTAAGTGGGGGAACCCGCACCATTACCATTACCGTAAGCCATTTATATATCTCTCCTAATGTCGAATATGTTAAGTGATTTAATTCCTGCTCCTAGTCCACTTACTCCCGTAAGCCCAACTCGGCCATTACTGCCTATGCCTCCTGGTCCTGTGCTGGATTTGTAGATACTAACCTTCGGGTTGGCTCTTCCAGATAAAGGCCTGAAAGCTGCGTTCTTTGCGTTTGCAAAAGTATTACTGCCTGACTCATCAATGTAGACATTGGTTCCTCTATCTGATTCAGCCATTGCTGAAGGATAGTAAAATCCAGACGAGTCAGCCACAAGATGTGGAGTCTCACCATCATACCCATTTATGTTAATGAGTATGTTATGGATTGCGCTCGCATCCTCTACCTCAAAAGGAACCCCTACTGGACCTGAAAGACTGTACCCTTGTGCAATATGCTGGATGGGTCGAGTGTCTTCTAGAGCAAATTTGGTTTGATCGTGTTTAACACCTAAGGTTCCAGAAGGATAACTTAGGAACCTTAGCGCAGGGTTAGAACCAAAGTACAAGCGGAAAGGACCTTTATTTTCTGCACCCAACTGCCCAAGTCTGTTGTTGTTACCCGTTACTGCCTTATTTATAGCTGAAACCTCAGCATCAATAACCCCTGGAGTACCAGAAGAGATAAGATCCACACCCAATCCAAATAGATCACAAACACTTAGGGTAGTCGTATTTTGAGTTCCTGATCCCGCTGCATAAGCTACGTTGACAGAATCAGCACCAATACTACCTGTTCCATACTCAGTGCTCACACCACTCAAATATGCAGCCCTAGGACCATGAAACACGGTAGAAGCAGGATCATCACCACTTACTGCTAAATGAGAAGCATAAAGTTTTGAAGTGTCGCCAATATTCCAGATTCTTAATTGGTTGCACCCAGCAGCGGTAGCACTAGGATCATAGAAAGTACCTTCTGTCTGAACGAATCCTGTGGGGAAGTGGACACTGTTAGCCTTAACAACACTGTTACCAAAAGCTTGAACACAGAAACCGCCCAAGGATATGGAATTCCTAATCGTAGCCGATGCGCCAAGAGCGAAAGGGTTCGTGATTAAGTGATTGTAATCAACTCTAACCTTATCCAAGGAAGTATGTGTTGCTCCAGTCATCTTATCACTAGCGACAGCAACGTCAGCTAAAGATAAGTCTGTCACAGCACTCGTCATCAAACTGTCGTTAGGGTTAGGGTAGAACTGCATAGAACCACCACTAACGAATCTAGCAATATCAGAATCCCCGTAATCATTATCAGATGCAGAAGCGTACAACCCTCTTGCACTACCTAAGTCCTCCATCACAATCTGAGAATTATCTACTGCTGCTAAACAAGCTCTACTTGTTGAGTGAAGCTCGACAGAAGTATGGTTTGCAGTTGAGTTTAGAGTGAAAGAACTTAAGTCTAAAGTCCCATCATCTTTTCTGTGTGGAACAAACTCAGCCACTGAATTGTTCTTGGCTAAGACATCGTTACCAAATTGAACAATAGCAGTAGGCCCTCTGAAGCTAACTTTTGATCCATCTAATGCAGCGACTCCTGCAACACCTTGACCTCCTGCGAAAGTGGAAGGACCTTGAATAATGGTTGCTCCATTACTGGTTCCAAAGAATTTTACGTCTGCTGCATCTGTGGCTACTAAAGCAGCCCCCGCAATTCCTGGAGCAGTCTTGTCTAAGGAGCTTACGATAATTCTAGGATGTAACAGTTTAGCTTGCGACTTCGACACGTTGACCGCAGGTAAAGATCCATTATGCAATCCGTGAGAATCAGCAAAGCGAAGCGCACCAAATCTTGCTGGAATATTCACTGTAGCAGAAGCATTAGTAAAGTAAGATAGGTTACTGCCTTCTTTTAAATCAGCGTGTGTTGCATTCCTGTGGAAAAGAGTTTGAGTCATGCGGTAGCTATTAATATCAGCCGCATAATCCCTACGCACTAGACTGTTATTGTACTCTACGAAAGAGCTTTCACTAAGCAATCCTGTGTCAGTATGGTTCTCAATGGTCAACCTGTCGGTGGATAAATGGGAATCTATCAGATACGCTCCTGTAAGGTTATTATAAATATCTAAGTTTCCACTAACTTCTACTGTGGAGTTTATCGCTTTCAATCCAACATCATTATATGAAAAGCCTAAAGAGGCATCGTTTTCATTTGAACTTGGTCTACTTTGTCCACCCGTAAGAACACTGTTTTCTAAGAGCGCACCAAAAGTGTGGTTTTGTGTATTAAACAAGTAATCGCTACCTGATGCATACGTTGGACTAATCTCTAGATTCACTTTACTATTAATAGCGTGAAGACCAACGGTAGGCGTTGTGCTTCTTGAAGTCCCTGGACTTAACACAAGATAGTTTCTATCCGCAAAGAAGCCCCTACTTAACGTAACATCGGAGTTAACAAACTTTGCTCCAGCCATGGTGTTACGCATAGTAGCGCAGTTCTCAATAACGGGGTTTGAATTAACTACGCTTATGCCTACATCATTTTTGTATTCGCTATTCAAGAATTCAGTGGTCGCCCCACTTACACCATCAACACAGAAGCCACGAATATACAAAGGTCCGTTGCAGTTTTCTACTGTAATTGATGAGACTGCATTACAGTAAGACAATCCGCCTACCTCTCGTGCAGAACCTCCTGGCTCAAAGGCATCAGTTGTCAACTGTCTTTGAAGAAGCTGCCCATTGTCTTGCCTTGTGGCAGAAACATCTAACGAAGAAGGCGTAAGATCATTGATGTTGCCCCCTTCTCCCATCTCATAGTTGATAAAATTAAAAGTGTCTGCTGTGGTATCAATGAAGTCCTCGGATATATTATTATCTACATCCATGAAATTGAGAGAGACTCTACTGTTTCTCTCTCGGTTCTTTGTAAAGTTTGCTTCTTGAACAAAAGTTCTGTTAAAGCGACTAGTAAATAAATTAGAAACATTGGTTTCTACTGATAGAGCGGAGGTATTTGTAATAGTGGAACTTAAATCAACAGAAGATACTGTATTGATAAACGATCTTGCGCGAAGATCAGCGTTAGAACACTTCCCCAAAGAAGATGCAGCACTAATGCCCGAATGGCCTAAGCCTGTGTAAACTTTCGCAAACCCTCTATTGACAATCTCTAATACACCGTCCTCAACAATTTTAATATTTTTTAACTCTAGCCCCCCAAGGTAGCCTGATGCTGCTACTTCGATTAAGGTTGGAGTTCTAATGACATCAGGCAAGGCATCAATTGCCTCTTGAAGATTGGTAAACACATTCCTATTCGTCGCATCTAAGCTACCTGAAACAACTAGTGGCATTCCATTTAACGATGAAGTATGGTAGCCTGTAGCTTTTTCCCACAAGCCTAGAGTTCTTTCTTCTAGATCATATAAGGGCTGGTTGTCTTGCTCAAAATTATAAAAAGATTGGCTATCAAATTTCGTTACAAAAGGATTAAAATAATTATAAAGCTCTGTTCCCGCGCTTGCTGAATAAAGATCTTCTTGAATAAATGGCATTTTTTAGAAGTGGAGTGTCCACTTAAATAGTAGTGAGAATGTGCTGGTTTTCTTTAAACCAGTAAATGGTCTATACGCAACAAGTATAGGACTAGGAGTATCTAGTCCTCTCGGGTTCCGCATGAATAATCCTACCTCATCCAATTTCGTAGTAATATTGGCAGTGTACCTATCTAGGATAAGATTAAACCGTATGGACGTTGGACTAACTCTTTGAATGTTTGAGAACGGCTGTCTAACAAACGCCTCTGTGGAGCCTTTAACAGCCCCGTTTTGTATGGGGTTGTAGTTCTCAATAAGAACCTCGCTTCCTGTAGTTAGATAATTAGCTTCAATTAATGGCGTGTTTAATTTAAAAGAGGATGTTCCGTAATCATTGGTATTTCCTCCCGTCCCTACCTGAAAATTTAAAATCTGGTAGTCAGAAACTTTATCAGCGCCTGAGCCTGCAAAAAGATGCGAAAGACCTACACCCATCCCTGATGTGATGACGTTGTTTTCTGTGAAGTGAACCTCTTCCGATCCATCTTCATATAATTTAATTACCTCTAAAAATCCTCTTGGTTTAAACTTATCCATTTAAGTCTCCTCATCTATATTATCATCTATATTTTGCTGATCCACAACTAAGTTTATTGTCTCCTTAGGTGTAATTCTATGCTTTAGCCATTGCTGCAAACATAAATCTAGGATGTAATACAACTTAGCAACATTCCAATAGTACACTGTATTATTTAGATCACCCGCGCTGTTAATGCCACCATTTGCGGCAGAGTTTGTTACTGCCGAAACAACCAAGGAGCTAACAATATTTAGTTGTTTAACACCTTTTGTTTCTTCTAGAATAAAGTCGTTAAGTTCGTAAGGATCTACGATCTCAAAGTTTTTATTCTGAAGGTGATACATTTCTTGATACAATCTACCTTTTCCCACCGTGTAGGGCTGAATTTGATTTCCATCAGCATCAAAGGTAGGGTCCTCTCCCTCAGTGTTGTGTGGAAAGTTAACTAGGTTAACCCTCCCTGAATTGGGTCGAATAATTTTCCACAGACCTGCACTCGCATCAGGAAGTTCCTGGTTTTCTTCAGCAATATTTACAACATCGTTTAATCCTAAATTATTAATGACAGTTTGTGCAATGGGAGGCCCCCATCCAACAAAATCGGTGGGCTTGAAGCGAATGGATAAAGCTCTTCGTTTCTGTTTAGGCACCCTAGGATCAGGATCTTCAACAATATCATTAGGTATTTCTAGCTCACCACAATTTGCAAAGCCTGTATATGTTCCCGCATTTGCTGGGTCTCCAGAAGCGTTCCCCATGGGAAAGAAAATTTCACCGAAAGAGTACTGCCTGGGATGGCTGGAGGAATCGACATTTCCAAACATCAGATCTTTAAACGATATGGAATCTGGGGGAACCTCATAAGGAAAATTACTTAAGCCACCGCCTATATCAACCACTGTAGCAAGCAGATCGTTAAGATCTACAAGACCACTCGTAGTCGATCCTGCGCTGATTCCAGGTCCACTTGCAATCATGGGCACCAACATGGCGCGATCATATAAAGAGCCTTTGAATGTATTAGCTGAATCGTTTTCTCCACCTCTTCGCACGGCAGACGGGGTTAAGGAAGAGCAATATGCACCTAAGTTGAGCATTTTGTCGTAAGTGGATCCAAAACCTCCAGACCCAGCATAAGCTCCGCCAATACTTTCCTCGGCACCCAATCCCAGCGAGGAACACCATGTGGCTCTTCGTGCCAAGTCAGTGCTTAAGCTACCGTTGTCTGAGGTGAAAATAAATATAGTATTATCTTTTCTAGATTGATCTAAGTTATCAATAAACCCGCTAAGTGCTCTATCAAAAGTCTCTAACATTGCATTAGTGGCTACCCAGTTAGAAGAAACGCTGTCGCCTGCGTTCATTCCACCAGACAAATCGCTATACCTATTATTGTTATTGTAATAGCTGTTGTACACATCCGATGAGGGTGGATAGGTATAAGGGGTATGTGGCGTATTCGGGGTAATGTACATAAAGAAGGGCTCTTGGGCAGTGTTGAAATACGCACTGGCCTGAGAGAAGATGTAGTTTGTTGTGAAAGAGCTTGGGTCCCCTTGTTCGTAAGGGGTACTCCCATTAACTTGTTTATATGTTCTATACCCCGTATCGGAGACTGTTGTTTCTACGCCATTAGTGTTAACAGTATAGTTCACATACCCCATCTGCTTCCCATCAGTCGAGTTTATTGCATTTCCGTTAAAGTGAGGCCACTGTGATGCGTCCTCCCAAACTCCGCTATTATAATTTAATCCAGGGACAGGAGCAGTGTTTAGGTTTGAGAATGTAGCCGTATAATGATCCCATTTTCCTTTTAAGGCAATGTGCTCCCAGCCACGACCATATTTATTATCGCCCCCTACACCATCTCCCTCCTCACAATAAACCTTCTGCTCGCTCCAAGCGGCTAAGTGCCACTTACCAAATAAAGAGGAGTTGTAATTCATAGACCTTAAATAATCTGCAATTAAAGGCTGATTGACAATTGTGTTCTGTGCTCCGTTATCATCTCTTACAGCGTTAGCTAGGCTTTTTTGAGTTCCGTCCTGCTGAATAAAAGGATACCCGTCATTGAGACCTCTCATGCCGCCGCGCCCTCTTTTAAGCCAGTTGGTATCGCCTACAATACCATAACCACCACCCCAAAAGCCGATAGGCTCCCCTGGAGCTAGGTTTTTCTTATTTCCTGCTGTAGAACGATAGTCGCCTACTCCAAAATTGTACTTTCCAGTGAGTATAGTAGCACGGGTCGGACTACAGGCTGGTTGCGATCTACTATTGAAAAAGGTCATGCCTCCTGCTGCCAACGCACTTAACATGGGTGTATGTGGATAAATACCACTCCCATTTGTTGTATCCTCTAACTGGCTAAAAGGCTTTGCATTGGCGTGATTACCGTTCTCTCCTAAAGAATAAGCGTTGATCGCATCATACATCCCAAGCTGATCCACTCCAACATCATCAATCATGATGAACACTACGTTATTCGATGGCGGGGGGAGAGGATCTTCAGAAACAGGACTATCTACAAACTTAATCTGCCAATCAATTACCAAAGAGAAGTCGCTAGTTTTTCTAACGCCCTCTCCCTCTGCGCCATCGAGGTTTTTATATGCAATTAAGACAGATTGATTATCTTTTACTCTTTTAGCGCCGTAGTTTTCTGCTGCTGAGTTTCTAGTAAAAAGGCCAAACTCAGTGATATCTGCACCGAGATTATTACCCATGTTCTCGGTTAGAGTTAGTCTGTAATTAACCACACCGTCAATAATCTGAGTGCTTTTTGAATCAGGAAGAAATGCAAACACGGAATCACTAAACCCTTCTGCATAAGCAGGGCTCATATTAGTGGCGTGATAAGAAATCAACTTATGAGTGTCAACCTTAATCTCTGCGTCTTTTCCGTATGATTTTTTAGATGTTAAAGGACTATCAAGCGTGCTAATGTACTTTGCAATACTGGCTGGCAGATCCTGAGGATTGTGCTTTCCTAAGCCGACCTGGAAATAACCCGCTATCCTATCAGATATTCCTCGGTCCCCGCTATCAGTTAAAAGGTCTGCCAAGGTCACTCCTAGACCGTCTGTAAGGATGTTGTCATCTTTGCAGACAAGTTCCTCTCTTCCGTCTCTAAAAACCTTCGTTACTTTTACAGATCCTTTCATATAAAATTAAGCCTCCACACAAGAGTTAAATCAGAATATTTTATGCATCCTGCATTACTGCCATCATCTTTTACAGCAGCCAAGTTTTTCGTTAAACTCTTCTCTGCGAATAGTTTATATACTAATTTATTATAGCCTGTGTTGAAATTTAGAGGGAAGGATGGAACTAGCTTAGGATTTCCATGCTCATCTGTGTCCGATAAAGTTTTCTCTAAATCAATTGTCCAAAGGCCACATTTGAATATTCCTCCGTACAGGTTAGCCAAACCTAAATCTGCGGAAGCAATAGTGGTTATACACGATACCTCTCCAGTAGAGGAGAAATTAACATCAGCAGAAACGATCAAGCCTGATGCTGGATTTGTAATATCATGAGGCCACGCTTGGGCTGTTTTTGTGGCTGATGGGAAATAGGATCGAATGTAACCATTCTGGTCCATGGATCTTACAGACGAGGAGTTAAAATAGTTTCTATCCGTAGTATCAGGATATACCGCGCTGGCTAATATATTTGATAAGTTATCTTCCATATAGGAAATATCAGACAATATCGCAAAAGGGGTCCCGCTAGTATGAGGGTAACATCCTAGGAAGGTATCTCCAGGAACTCCGCCCTCCTCAAACCCAGGAGTCACGGTGGTTACAGGTTGGTATCTTGTAGCGCCGTAGCTCTCTTCTAACTGAGGACCCCAAACATATATCTGAGCGCCTGTCGTAGGTTTAAACCCTGGCTCCTTAAATGTAATTCTAGTTTGAACCTCATCTCCATTAGGGGTGTTGGCTCCGCTGTCCGCTCCGCGCTTTGCCACCTCTAACCTATACCACCCTGAAGAAGTTGTTGCGTCACCAACAGGGGTCACTTTAGCTGCCGTTCCCGCTAAAGCAGAAACTACAGGGGGCATGTAAGAAGAGACTGACTCATCATAAGTAACAAACTGCGCGGTGTATCCTTGACGAGTAGGTGTATTGTCTCTAATATTAAGTGTTATTGATGAAGTGGCATTAGTATCAGGAAGTTTTATGTATACACTATAAGTATGATCAGTGTTGTGGTGGAAACTGGTTTTAAGTAAACTTATATCTTGTTCCAATCTACCTGTTGTATTGTGTGTAGAACTTAGTAGAAGAGCGGACGAATTATACTCAGGCCCTGAGTGTGTTGCGGATAAAGAAGAGGAGCCTAAATTTGCCACCGTCCAGTAAGCCCCCGCGCTGTCAGCAGTAGGATCTTCGCTGTATGAGATAAGGTTAGGGTTTGTGTTCGATTGAATTCTGTTTAAGTTGTGACCATAAGAGTGTGCTCGACCCTGCATCACATTTGAACCCATGTAATGATATTGACCTGAAACAACATCAATAGCAGTCCTAGTATCAGGTTCTAGTTGAGTATCATTTGGGTTAGGCCACATTCCAGGATCTCGCTTAGGATCATAAGAGCAGGCAGTGTAAGAAATGTTTTCGTTAACCAAGGAGACAGCACGGGGAATATTAGAGGCATCCTTAACAGCATTTACATATGTGTAGTATTCCCTACCTGATCTGATGTAAGAAGAAACATCCTGTGGATAGAAGTGTGCATTGCTTCTGTACGCATCCGAAGACTTACCTAAAGATAATGCTTGAATAGTAAAGTTAGAACTATCTGTAATGCCTACAGCGCCAGATACAATCCCCGAAGGCGTTGTAAGTAAAGTGCATAGGTTCTCAGCGGCTCCATTAACAATAAGATTAGACTCTGAGGACACTAACTTTTGGTTAGGCGTGTTAAAGTCTGCGTAAATTTCTACTGTTCCAATCATTTAATTTGTTACATCTACATTTGTATAATTTTCAAAGGTTCCGTCTTTGGTCCCTATTGTTTCATTATCAGGGTTATCTCTATATGAAAGTCTACTGCCACCACTTAAATCATGTATGCCTGATGAGTCTGCTGCAACTCTAGTATTAAATCCTCCACGATTAATTCTAAGTCTGTTGCTCGTTGTTTTACCTAACCTATTAAAGTATCTAAAGAGCACTAATAAATCTTCTGGATTAATTGGTATCTGACCCTTTACGTCCCTGCCTATGTTTGTGCCTTCTGTGCCGCCAGAAACAGATAAGACTCTTTTATCCTCGGTTTCATCAGCAAAATTTGCCTCTCGTAAGAGCTTTCGAGAGATTGAATATTCTATAGGTCCATCATACTTCAATCCACTATTGTCGTATAATTCAACTGATTTATAGACTTTGGACAAGAAGTTTGTGTTTGCTGGAACCTCTTCGACCAAGGTTAGTTTATCTAGAGAGGACGCGGACTTATTGTAAAGACTTAGCTCCCCCTTGTCATCCTGTATAATCTCAGTAGGAGCAAGAACTATCTCCTCATCAATCTCTGACGAAACAGTTTCTACATTGGACTCGTATAAAACAACATTGTCGATCTTTCCTGGGTATTGGTGGAAAGGATTGCCTGGTAAATTTGGGCCTAAGGACTCCTCTCCTTTAAACGATTGCTTTCCTACCTTTGTTAATGTTCCTGTGCTTCTCCTGAACTGGCCGATCTCTCCAGTACTAACACCTTGTGGGTATAAGGCATAACCCCAGGTCATTAATTTACAAGGAACATAAGACCATGTATCTGTTCCAGACTCTAAGTTAGGGTCGTTACTTCCAGGAACCGCACCCATAGCCTCAATTGGATCATCAGGAAGTAAGTTATCAAACCTGTCGTTATACGCTTGGACGATGCATCTTAATCCTAGATTTTGTTTTCCTGAAATATCCTCTTCAAAGGCATCATAAGGAAGTGAAACTCGAATCCTATACCAATCTACCGTAATTGAAGGATCGTCAGCTTTCGGCACTGTATAGGCAGTGATAAACGCGCCTTGGTTGCCTGTAAGACCCGCAGCGGTTCCACCACGCTCTTTTTTCTGTCCAACACTTCCCGTGCCATCAAATTCAGGCAGCTTAACACGAATTCTTGAGTAGCTAGTTTTACTTCCTATGGGGGCTAAAGTTACAATAGCAGAAGTTGCGTAACGATCTTTAATGAATGAATCACTACTAGAATTACCTCTAACAAACACGGTAAACGAATATGTTTTTCCATGCACTAATTTATCTCGCTCGACATCTCTATACACCGACATTGGAGGGAATGTGATTCCATGCCCCTCGTCTTCAAGATTAGAAATAATTGATCCGCCAAGACCGCCCCCATAGACATCAAATCTTTCTGGGGTGGGGTTATCGCTATTAGAAGGTTGAGTGGGCGTCTTCATTAGCTGGTCAATGGCTAAAGCTGATGGAACATAACCTAAAGGATCTAAGATTGTTGGAAGAAGCGGATCAGCCCCTGGAGTATAACTCCAGTTAGTAGAATCCTCTAGCTGAGACAGTTGTACATCTAGTGGAGCACTTTCATCGAAGTTTGGGGTAACTCGTCTAGATGTAAAGTCCAACATGATTGGGCTTCCGACTGATGTTTTAACGCCATAAGGGTTATCGAAGAAAGTATCGGTGCCAGGAACAATGTCGTACATATCTTGATAATCAAATTGATCATCAATTCTTCTAAAGCCTAGAGGGTTAGTCTCGCCATTATTGACATCCACGGGTCCGTGTCCTGCGCGATCCTCACTATCCATAAACTGCTCATTACTGGCGTGGCCTGGTCTAGCCAATCCTAACAATGGGCGACCTATGTAATTATTTTGACCATTCTCACTTTGTTTTTGGGGCCAGAAGTATAAGTCTACGCCCTGCCCTAATGAATAGTTAGGATTAACTACATCACCTGTAATGCGACGGAAGCCTGAGTTAATATATGGAGACCACTCATTGAAAGACAAGAACCCTTTTCTAGCTTGCCAATAGTCTCTAAGTCTTCTAATCCTCTTCTGTGTTGCATCTAAATTAGATCCCCTGTCTCTCAAGCTCAAATCAAACCCTAACGCAGCGGCAGTCCAAGTGTTATTGCAGATTCCAGTAAAGGGCACCTTCCCCCATGGCGTTTTTACGCTGGCTAACAAGGACGGATCTGTAAACAAACCAGGTGCGTCTGGGTAAGTAGCGTGTAAGAACTGTGCTATTGCCGCGCCTGGATACCAGTGTACAGCACCAGGAGGTATATAATCTTTTAGGTATCTGTCAATGTTTGGTGCCCCAACAACAGACCATAACTCTGAATTGAAGCGACATGGGTGTTGTGGGGAGTAGGGCGTCCCCTCTCCTTGCATTGTGCGGAAAAGATCTTTTGTTTCATAAGTGACCGTGACCGTAGGGGCATTTATATCACTAAACAAAGCAGTGAAGGCAACATCATCTAATTTTGTTCTACTAGGCAGGAGGAGATCGTAGCCTCTGCTTGGCGTAGGAGTTTTTTGGTCAGTTATATCAGGAATGGTAGCCGAATAAGGTATCTGTGCAGCCTCATTTAGGGTCTTATCAACTACGTTTATTTTATCAAAGATTACGAACTCTTTTTGAGGATTGTTTTTAGGGACCTGGAAGACTTCAATTATGTAATTTTGAGACTTTGTTCTGTCAGATATATCTGCTCTGTGGAGTTGTACACTTCGTCCATTGTATACATCTGAATTATCTGCATCATAATAAACTCCATACGCGAACGGAACATCTGTCAATTGGTTCTTAGTATGGAAAGATAACTTTGCTGTTGTAATATTATCTTTTTTAATATACTTTAGAACACTGTAATTATTTAAAGTTGTGTCACAGTTAGTATCTTGGAAAACAGTTTCAGCCTCTTGATCCGAGAAGAAGTGCGTGTGCTTGGACAATACATTCGAGATTCCATCCCTAGAGTCTGCCAGAGAGGAAACATCTACCATCTCCCATTTTTGTTGAGGGGACCATACGAATACTACAGGTCTCCCATCGACTGTTTGCTCTGTCTTAGTTCTTAGTATTACACCAATTTCTCCACCACCTACAACAGCAGTATCAAGCTTGCCTGAAGTGAAGTCTACAGATAACTCAAAGTCATGCTCTGGAATCAATATGTTGTTTTCTTCAGGGCTTACCCCACTTAGATCAAACTTAATTCTTGGGAGACCAACCCCAGAGGTTTGAACATATATACAACGGTTGTTTATTAGATAATTGTCGTACTGCGAATCTGTTGTTTCTTGTAGAGCATCTAAATCATAAATAATGAACCTATTGTTAGAACTCATGTCTGGGTGAGCCGAGGTGTCAATTAACGAGACACCACTTAGGATATTGTCCGCCGTAAATTCAGGGGCTCCGTAAAAGGGAGTGGAAGATAGCGTCACTGCTGAGACTCCAGGGAAAGAGGTTCCTGAAGCATTTAGGTTTATAATATATGGGCTACTAAGTTTAGTGCTAACCAACCCAGCTAGTGAAGGCTCATCTGTTACTGAAGATCCATCTAGTTCAAAGTTAGCATTGAAGTACAGTGGGCCGTAGGTGTGCGATAAGATGTTCGCACCTCCTCTATCCAGAGTAAGTAGTAGTGACTGAGGGAGAGAGCTTCCGTCTATAGAGGTTTGGAAATATTTGTTATATGTATTGTATATCTCCTGAACTCCTTTGGAGTCACCTCTAGATAAAACCCGCTTGTCTAATACAGGCGAAGTAAACTTATCATACCCTACATCATCTATACGGTTTGCGTAAGATGTGCGAATGTTGTACCATGGAGCAGAGGCGGAAAGTAATTCATAATTAAGATCTACGATATCCTGTGCGATGGCGGATTTCTTCATCTCTTCGAACTTAAATAATGTGTATACCTCCTCTGCCAAAATATCTCTCCTAACAAACTGGTCACAGGAGGAGAACTGTAGTGTACCGTAATCTCTAGTTAGAAAGGCATTACTCACATTCAGTCCAAAATAAGATCTAGTGGATGCCGCACCAGCGCAATCCTTGGCGTAAACTCCAGAGAGGTTTTCAAAACTTCCATCAGCGAAACTCAATGAGGAGGGAATAATCCCTAATGGCATTGCATTTATGTGGGCACTAGTATTGTTGTAGAAAGACGGCATGGAATAACCGCCCCGATTGTACCAACCCTTCTCATTTAAAGTATTGTAAAAGTCTCTTCTTCTTATCGATCTTCTTGGTATGCCACTCGTGGCTGGAACAACGTCATCCGTATTGACCACGGAGTCCGCTATGTTATTAGAAAATCTAGCTTGTTCTCGACTAAAAACTGGGATATTATTATGGGCAACCTGGCTCCTGGAATCGTCAAAGGAAGCATACTTCTGTCTTCCTAAAGCAAAGCCAGTGCCTCTAACGTATGCTCCGCAAACCTCATAGTTTGATAAAGCGCCAGATCCGTCTGGAACATCGTGAAGCCTGAATCTAACAGAAGGGCAGATGAAGTCGAGACCACTAGTGAACTCCTGTTGACCTAAAACGAGGCGTGTTCTTGGGACTGCCTTAGCGGGGGAAAACTCATCAACAATGGATAATGTTTCTAAAATCTCTTCTTTCGTGTATAGACCAGATGAGTCTTGAAAAAGAATGCTAGAGAAATCACCAGCACAAACAGTGAAATCAAATGTTGAAGACTTACCGCTCCATAGAGTTAGATCATCGTAATCTTTAATGTCCTTTTGTTCTAATATATCATCGTAGTTTGGAGGAAACTGAAGAGATGATGTGAAGAATAAATACCCATTACCTAAGTATAAATCAGTTTCTGAGTTTGAGGAGGCAGTATATGAATATGTAAAATCATAAAAGGAGTCTCTAAGAGCAGCAGGCACGCAGTAACGCTCTAACTCGTTTCTATAAAAGTTAAGAAGCTCTTTTGTTACCATGCAGTTTCTATAAAACTTCTCCTCATCCCAAGGAGGTATGGGCATCTCCGCATTTCTGTAATTAAATACAAAGTTAGGATCTCGAAGGATCGCCACCTTGCGGGAATCTTGTGTCTGTAAGGTGCCTGTATAATAATTATCTTCTACCTTAACAATAGGGCCAAGCCAGCCTGTCCCATCCTCTAGAACATTTACACGGAAAGGTTGGTTTCTTATGAAGAACAAGTGAGGGAATCTCTCAACAGCACGCATCATGATGCTATCCACAGCCGCTCGAATGTTCTGATCTTTATTTGTTGGACTATAGGACTCAGGAACAGCGCCATATTCTAAGGCAGTGTTTATATCAAATGTGTTTAAATTAAAGAGAGTTCCTGTTTCAGTTATTAAGAGATAATACAGAAGTCTAGGTATATAAGACTCGTACATTTCTGTGACCGTATTGCTCACATCAATAGGGTTCTGAACAATCACAGAATTCATTGCGTCTATAAGACCCTGTTTCGTGCCTTTCTTTTTATACAAATCAGTTGCATTCGCTATCTGATTTCTCCACGAAGTCTCATTATTACCGTATAACTTCCACCCTAATAAACTAGCAAGATAAGGTAAATATTCGGCAGGGCAGTCCTGAATAGAATTAAGCGTGGTAATGTTTTCTACTTCGTTATCAATATCCCGTAAAGAATATGAGAAAGCTCTCAAGAATTTATTAAATGGACCCGCTTCCTCTGTCGTGGCTAGGACTGTCGAAGCAGAGCCGAGGAAAGATTCTAATGCATTTACTACTGTCTTGTCTTCTCTATCAATATGAAGTGGAGAGTAAATAACATCAACTAACGTTTGTAGCTTTTCTAGATTTTGATTGCCACTCGTATATGTTCCCGCTCCCGACAAGAACGCAGAAGGCAACATTCTGGACTCAATTGAACTGAAGTTGGAATAGTTATTCCACAAGTATTTTTGATAGTCCTTGATTCCATCATTAATTAAATATGAACGACCATTGTAAAACTTATCCGTGATCGAACTAGCCACTATTGTTGAGGGGTCCGTCACTGGGCCTGCTGTATTTAAGAAATAAAGCCAGCTTAGTTCTGAAATTAAAAACTCGTGTGTCGCTGAAGCCGTACTACCAAAAACACTTGACGTATCTGTGTGCAAACTCTCTGAGTTCAAAGTTATTTTAGGCAGCAATGTTCCGCTAAGAAAATCGTGGAACTCAGCAGAGGTTGAATAATCTTGGTATTTGTAGCCGAGAGGCCGCAGAACCTTTTTCTCAAACCTGTTTGGGGTGATATTTGTTAGCTTGTTTTGCTTAACGAAGTACTGCCCAAAGCCCGTCGCTGTGTTTATTGCACTAAAATTAGGCCTCGTGGACAAGGCACTGATATCCAGAGTGTTCGCAATATTAGCTATTGAAAACAAATGGCTATTGATTACTCGGTCTGTTAATTTTACTTGATAACCACTAACTGCAACATCATCCTCGATGTACAGATCTGGCGTAATGATTTTTACCGCATCAACAAAATTAATTTTTGAGTACTTTCGTGCCATTATACATATGCTACATTAATTGTTACATTATTGAGTTGGATCACTTCATTGAAGCTGGCCTCAATATTTTTATCAATATTATCTACTGTAGAGTATCGAACCTCATTTAAATCAAAAAGCTCTCTGTTCAATTCTTGTGGTATGAAAACATCTCCAAACCCAAACTTATCATAGGTGAAAAAGTTTGTTACGACATTTGCGGCTTTTTGTTTTATAGTATCTTCGCTGTCCTCTAAAGAACTATCAACATATAGAGTAATAATAAGATCTAAAGTTCTAATTAGGCCGTCAACAATTACTACTTCATCTGTTAACATTTTCTGCTCTTGCATGGCTGCTAGTAGATTTGTTTTATAATCTACAGTAGCTTTCTGTAACTGGTTTGTAGTCGCCTTTTGCAAGACAAATACGTCAATTATGTTAGCAGAAGAATATGCTTTTCTTGTAGAGGCAGTTCCAATAGCTGCTCCCCCTGTTGGGCTCAAATACCTAGACACAAAGGATTTGTAATCATTTAATGTTACAAGTCTGTTTTGCTGCTTGAATACTAAAGGTCCATTTACTTTAGCGTTCTCCACAGTTTCAGCGTCGATGCCCCCTGTAATTACGCTCGTGTTCGTGAGAGTTCCTGTTCCCACATTCGTGCTAATTGGAGCGTTTACAGTGGCTCCTAAAAGGTTGCCTCGCGTACCTCCTCCGATCCGATACATGACACGATAGGAGGAAGAGTTGGGTGGGGTGGCTCCGACTGTCCCATCACCAAACCTGACAGTTGCGTTAAACTCGTCATCATACAACACCTCAAAAACTCGGTCAGTGGGACCTGAGGCACTGAAAATATTATCCTTTTGCACATATACTCCAGATGCGGCATCCTCAGCAGTTACGAACACCTGCACACTGTTTTCAATGACAGGTCCCTGATTTAGGGCGATGGTTTTGAATACTTCTGTGCTATCAAAAGTGCCTGTCTCTTCAACCAAAGACCCCTCAAGTAGAGCTAAATTAGTCCAAACAGTATTAGCTTCGTCAACAGAATCACTTAATCCTAGAGTAATCTGGTTAGTGTTAGAAGCCAAGTTGGCAATCTTCCCAGACTGAACTGGGTATAACGTATATGTTACCTGACCTCCATCTTGTGGTGAAGTAAGTGTTACAACTCTATCGGCAGCGTCTATAACAACGCTCTCTCCTGCTGCTGAGTCTAAAGTTAACTGAGCATTACCGCCTGCCGAAGTGGGGCCTTTCATGCGAATGCCGATTAGTTCTAGTAACTTGCGAACATTTCTTCTGTTCCTAGCAGTTGGTAAGAAGTTTTCGTTTGCCAATGCGTCCGCTTTGAACGATAGCACTGCACCCATGTATGACACTAGTTCGGTAAACATGACGGCAAAATCTGATTCGGTAAAATTTTGATAATCCTCAGGGTATACCGCTTCCATATAGTTGAGCAGGTTTTCTCTCAAAGTTCCAAAATCAGTTCCTGCATAGTTAATGAGATCTTTTTTGTTATTGTAGTCTGCCCCTTGAGATATTAGCTTCTGGAAATCGGATTCTGCTGTCGTGAATGGGATGTCGTTAGGTATTTGATAATTTCTAGTGCTCATAGTGATATAGTTAAATCCGTTTGTTGATTAGTGGTTGAGGAGGTCACAAGTAATTTTATCTTGATTCCAGGCACTCCGAATCCTTGTACCTTTTCTCCTTCTAGAATCTGAAGATTTAAAATCCTAGCTTCGGGAACATATGAAGCAAGGCCGAAAACAACCTCTTTCTTGATTGCTAATCTTAAGTCTTCAGTTATGGGCTCAAAAAGAAATCTCTTTAAAGACAGTCCAAAGTTAGGTAACATAACTCGCTCTCCGCGCTCGGTGCGGATGAACTGCCTCAATTGGCTTTTTAGAAGCTCTAAACCTTTTGTTTTAACGAAAATTCCTTTGCTGGTGTTCGTTTCATCGAATAAAGGATACTTTACACCAAAAATATCATCCGCCTCGGTAGCGTTTAATACCTCATCTTTTGTCACATTTAAGGGTGTGACGCCAAAAACTGTAGTGCTCGTTGTTGTCATGTTTGAATGTTCTTAAATAGGCCTTTTTGTGCGTTGTAGTTCTTAACGACCTCACTACTAGTTAGGGGTTTAGAGTAAAACTTTAAACTTCCGACAAAGCCGTTTAGACCACTTGTAAGTCCGTGCCTCAGCCCCATGAAGCCCCCATCAAGAGTAGTACTATTTATTGGATGACCTTCAGTCCAACCACCCCCAACAATCCACGGAGTAAAGTAAGTGTCATTCAGAGGGCCGTTATTAAATATCTCTAGATTATCCTGCTGAACAACTGTTTCAGAAGAGTAGTAGAAGCTACTATTTTGTTGATCTTCTGGTCGAATGAACGTAGGAATGCTTGGTGACTTACCACTATCTCCTCCAAAAACTTGGGTCATCGCTGAGGTTGCCATCAAATTACCATCAAGGTAAATCGAGCAATTATCACCAGAAACATCAAAGGATATGTGTAAGTGGACAAAGCCTGCTGAAACATCTGACATTTTGCTGCCACCCACCGTGTAGTCATCCTTAACAATCATCTTGTTGTAATTGATGGAAGTGCTGTTTGCACAATCGCTGTTAGGCTTGAACTCTACAGAGCTTCCATCAAAAGCCATCGTGGGTGCGATAAAGAAGCAACTTGATGCTACTGTAGAGGAGGCAGCAACACCGACATTTTTGCCTGGATCAGTGTTCGGTCCTGGAATGACAAAATCATCTCTATAAATTACGGGATCTCTTGTAAACCCTATCAACAAGCCCTTAGTAGTATTGCTTCCACCCGCATTGCTTAGAGAGCTTACATCGGGAACAGGAGCAACACCTCCTAAGTTTTCATTGCCTAGTAATACTTTATAGTAATTGTAGTCTCCCCATGCTCCAGCAGTGTTAGGTCTAAAAGCATTCCCTGCATCCTTTTCTCTACTGGTTTGATCTGTTCCATAATTAGGTATATGTAACCAGCACTCCAAGCTACACCCTCTACTGCTATACAGCAAGTTCTGGAACTCATCAATAGGAGGCAACCTTAAGTAGTTACCTGTGTTTGATAGTTTTTTAGTTCCAGGATTAAACCTTGAAACACCATTGAATTTAGGGATCGCAAGTCCAGAGGCGAACACCCCTGCCGTAGTTTTTCCAATTGTCTGTGCGTTTCCATAAGTATCTACAGTGGCGCAATTAAGTGTATCATACACGTTGCTGCCTACGCTCTGCACAGAAGGCTTTAGGAAATTGTATATAGCAAAAAGGCTATCAGCCTCAATCTGATCCGTCAATGATATAGCGGGAGCGGTGGTAGATGAGACAGAAGGACTAAAGACAATCGACCCTTGACCAACAGGAGGGACAACTAAAGGAGAAATTACCACCTCAGAAGTGCTTCCATAGTTAGTAACAAATACAGGTTCAATAGGAAGTACAACATCCTCTACATCCCCAGCCTCAAAAGTTAGGGCTTCTTGTTTCTCTAATGCAACAGATAAGTTTATAGAACTTAAGAATGAGAAGTTGTTTACGGGTATCTCCCCTGGAAGGAAGACCTCATCTGAACCGAACAAGTCAGCAGACTTTACAGCCACTTCAATCTGCTTTTTTCTTTTGTCTATCTGTCTATTGAAGGAGTCAGCAACAGAGTAAAGATTTTGTCTATAGTTGACAACCAAGGCTGAATCTTCTACATACCCACCGTTCTTCAACTCGGTTATCTCAGATGTGATATCCTCAACCCTCTTTGCTTTTTGTCCCTCTAGCACATTAAGAAAGTGATCAGCATCGTAATACTCAGTTAAAGTTTTTGAATCATCTATATTATTAGGATCAAAAATAGTATCCACATATTGATTTAATTGATCTACGGAGACAATGGTTCCCTTTCCTCCTAAGCTAGGAGCGTGATCCATGGTCCACTTCTCGCTATCAACGACAAAACCTACATCCGATGCAGAGGGTATGGGTTTACCGTTGTACATTCGATCCTGTGAATCGTAATATAGGCCATCTTCAGATAGAATAAATACGCCTTGACGAGAAACAGGAGGTCCGTAAACTAAACGGAAGATTGGTAAATCATCCTCCGCTTCTGCTGGTTGCTGTTCTCTCTCAAGTAAAACCGTTCCAATGTTTTGAAGTAATTCGTTGCACTTGTCTGCAAACTCAGTAGCCTGATTTACTCTAGCTTTAGCTAAACCTAATGCGGCTGCGCGAGCATTTTCTGTGTATTGATCAGAGCTACCTCCACCCAATCCTCCTGTTCCAGTTATGGGCGCAGGACCTGTGCTGTTTAACCAATTCTCGACCTCAGAAATGCAATTAGAAATCTCATTATAAACATCAATCCCCTGGTTAACAAAGCTCTCAATCTCAGACAGGTATCCTGTAACTTGAGCCACTTTGTCTAGGAATCCTAGATCTAATCCAAACTTACTAGCTTCAGAGAAGAGCGTAAATTTTCCTGTCCCAGCATCATATGATAAAAGCCCCATGTCAGAGAACAGATTGTTAACAACACCAGAGATAGCTGCTCTAGCGGAGGCTTTACCTTGCTCTGCCATCTCAGCCATTTGCGTAAGAACCCCAGTGTCAATCAAGCTCAACGCTTCTACACCAAAGTTTAACATGCAAGTCGGGATACCGAAAGCGGTGTTTAAACTTGCTACAGGATTGGTTAGATATTGTGGGTTAAATATTGCCATGGAAGTTATACCCCTAGTCTAGGGTCAGTGTTTGGTCCACTAGTATAGTTAGGGGTCCACAAGGGGTCGAAGAAAAAAGGAAAGACTCCTAATATAAATTCGTAATCAATTTCTTGGTTTGTTTTTCTTATGCCTATGGCAAGGTCGAGAGGTACAACTGGATTTAACTGTACTTTTCCTCCCAAAGAAACGTCTGATTGAATATTGACATTCCTCCCCTTGATATTTACATCTCCCAAAGACTTCAGATCAATACCGTTCTGTGCGAACAATTGAATCTTATTGTTGCTTCTGACTTGGAATGTCGCACCAGTCTCACCAGTCTCTTTTGTGCCGCCTAGACAATCAATAAATATTCCATTACCTTTGTTAGTAATGGAAATGTCTCCTCTGTCTGATATAATCTCTATGTTGCCAAAAGAGGATCGTTTGTTTAACTGATCGGCATGAGAGCCAGTAGATTTGTTGATTATTCTTAAGTTTCTACCGTCCTGAATCTTAAGTGTCATCTCTCCTTCCATGGACTCAACCAAAGTATTTTGAATCGATTGAAGGTGTGCGCCTTCAGGCCCTATCACAGGGTCTTCAGACTTAATGTCGGTCAGCTTTAGGCTGGCACCCTGATCTTTACTCTTAAGAATGACCTTTTGTGTATCAGAGGAATCATCCAAAGATAGTGCGTGTCCTCGGGAGCTAGAGATATTTACTCCTTTATCATCTGAATCGGTATCCCTACCCTCTTTTAGTATAACTTTGTGTCCTAAGGGGGTTGAAATACCATAACTCATGCTTTGATTATTGTATTTTCCATCTTCAGGGTCATGAGGAAATGCATTTTGGGCTCCAAGTTTTTGTTCTGTCCCTACCTTAACTGCATGAAGCTCTTGAATAATATCCGTTTCTGGATTCATAACACAAGACACAAAGTAATAATGCTGATCGGGATCATTTTGTGCTACATCATACAAGATCTCGGTATTTGTTTCAGGGAGGAAGACAGCGCCTGCCTGCTCTCCGCCCATGTAAAAGCTAGTGTAGCGCACACTAACCCAGTTAACAGGATCATCTTGATCCAACCCTTTTGGGCACACAGTAAGCAATCCCTTTTGCAGTAAGTCTTTTTTAGATATTACATGTCCAACAAATGCCATTTATTGCTCTCCTAGTCTTCTTGTTTCGCTATTTACTCTATCTCTTTGTTTTTCTGATAAAGAGTAGCTTTGAAAAACATTTAGGTCCCCTTCACCTTTTCTGTTTTTTACTCTTCCCGTTGGGTATTTAGGAACTTTGCGTACTTTTTTCTTTAGAAGGAAATCGTCTGAATGTCCGTCGTTAATCATTCTCTTGCCCTAACGCTGATCTAAGATCTTTTACTACTTGAAACTCTGATTGAGCTTTATTCTTGCTAATTGTATGCCTAAAACCTAAAATTCTATACATGCCGCTGAAGAAATCAGCCGTTGATCTGTCTAACTCAGACTTAAATTTAATCTTTGGTGTGCTTTTCAGATAGACTATAGCTGGTTTTAGGATATGACTAGTGGTTGATATATTATACATAGGCAAACAGGTGATATTCCCTTTAAATTGATTCTCAAATAGGTTTCTAAATAAAGCAACCATAGAAACTATGTCAGAAGAAAAGTTTTGTCGGCCTTTTCGTTTTAACCCCACGGTTTCAGTAAGTAAGATATCCGTTAGATCGTTAGAAAGTTGCGTAATGTTAATTTTATCGCCAAAATCAAAGCCTGCATCAAACGCTGCCTTTCCCGCTGCGCCTCCCATTGATTGTAAATTGCTTAAAGTTGTGTAAAGACCAGCAAAAACCTCGTCAGAGGACATTTTTCCACCCAAAGGGTTATTTGCTCCACCTAGTGTAGCATACCTTAAAGCCATATTATAATAGATTTGATCTAAAGTGCCAAAAAATTGGTTAAAAATAAAATTATCAGCATCAAAGTTATAAGAAATAACATTCCCTTGACGAGCATTCCCTATTAAAAAGGGAACATTCTGCTCATAAAGTCTATCTAAAGCAGATTTGTTAACGTCCTTTGCTAAAAATGCAAATGCGTCTGGTAAAGAGCCCTGTACAAGCCTTTCTTTTGCTAGATCATAATCATGGAAATACCCTAAAGGCGTGTGATCTAATTCCCCATATATACTTCTTTGTATTTTTCTAAAATATGTACTCTCTAACTCTATTAGATACTCAGTAACATCCCCAGTGCCTATACCATTTTTCGCTTCTTCGAGTCTTGCGTTTCGTTCTTTAATATAAGCAATGTGTGTTTTGTAATCCCCTCTGTTTGGCTCGACAATCCCTAATTCTCCAGGCTCAAAAAAGCTTTTTGCAATATCTCCTTGAATCCTGTTCCAGAAAGGATCTAAGAAATAGTTTGGAAATGATGCAAAAGTTTTCTTTGGGATGGGCACTCCTCGGGTAAAAGAATAGGCACTGCTTCTCGACTCTTCAACATACTTATTGAATGGGTGTATTTCTCCATAAAGATAATCTCTTATGAGGGATTCTTCACCAAAAACAAAAAAAGCATCATCGGAGATAATCGGGGGCTTACCGTCAGAGACTCCACTATCTCTTTCACAGTTTTCAACGTATCCAGCAAATGTTCCGCTACCGAACTTGGACTTTATAGTCTCTGTGATATCAACATTTGCTTCCCAAAAAGAAGTAATAGCATAAGTTTGATCTACCACATGCTTATTAAGCATCTTTTGTATGCTCTCTGTAAAATGTCCAATATAATCGGCGGCTGATCGCTTAATACCTGCTTCTTCCTCTATAGCCTCGATGGGAAGTTCTAAGTTGAGTATGGCGTCTGCTTGATCATATTCATCCTTTTGTCGGCCAGCGGGAGAAAATATATCTTTAATTGGTATTTTTGTCCAGTCTACAGCGACCTTTTTCTCGTATGTAGGTTTTGTTGATCGGCCTCCAAACTGGTCGCCTGCCGATTGTTGGTACTCTCTGGACAAACCCTCCCCCAAATCTCCTGTAACTTCATAAACCCCTGTATCAATAACATCGGCGGCAGCGCCACTACCTGTTTGTTTTGTTAAGGCTACTCGTGCTAATTCAGATGAAAAGCCTTTCGAGCTAGGTACATTGACAGTATTTCCTAATAATCCTAAGGTTCCTAAAAATCTAACCAAAATCCTAATATGGTCTCTAGGCTCAACCTTTTTTCCTCTTGAATCTATGCCGCGAAATAAAAATTGATTTACTAAAAAGACCCCTTCTGCAACTTTAGCCAGCCTATCTTTTTTTGTTTTTGTATCATCAACATCAAAGAATGACGTTGACCCTCTAACGGCATCTACGAACAATGCGTAGTTATCGCTAATTGTTTTTCCCCCTAAATTAATTTTGGATAGATGCCTCTCCCAATCGTATGCTCCAATAACATTTACCATTACTGGAGCCAATAGATAGTCTAAATTAGGTAAAACCACTAAATGATTTTTTATACCTAGTTGATATAAATACGAAGAAATTAATTTTACAACATTATCATGGAATGATGGGGTAAATCCTGTAAACGGAAGAACGTAACTATCTTTATCGTATGTTTCAATGCTGTCATCTAAATAAAAATCTCCTCCCACACCAGTCGCCGTCTGCCCTGTTTCAATATCGTAACCTATGTTTGTTGATAACGCTCTAGCTTTGAAATCATACGCAAGTATAGGTAGGGATATCTTTTTAAAATTTACTGTCTCTGCTGCTCCTGATTCATCCGACTCATCAAACTGGCGTTTTACATGGTCTGTCGCAAAGTGATAGATGACCTCTTCCTTTTTGCCATTGTTGTTGTACTCTATTCTACCCAAGATAGTTTGGAGGGGGCCACACCAGTATTTTAAATCATCACCAATACCGTAAGATATGTAAACTCTTTGACCATGAACATTTCTCTTAATCTCATTTAAGAATGAGCTGTTGGCCTTCCCTGTGACTACACCCAGTTTCGTTGCTTTAGTAGCACTAAAAACATCTCTTGCTAAATCTTCAAAAGCTTCCTCCAGTGTCTCTTTTGATGCAATAAATTCTCCCCCCAATCGCTCTAATGCTAACTTCTTTAGCTTTATATCTGAAACTCTCTCTCCTAAGAATAGAAAGAATAACCTCTTTAGAACCTCAAGCCCTGGCTCTGCTGTTTTTATTTTTATGAGGTTGTCTGCTCCTCTACCCTGTGCGGTTCCAAAATTAAACTCGTGTGTCAAATCAACTATGTTAGCTTGCACTTCATCTACTGAATTAAATCCTGTTCCTATGAAAACACTGTTAGGATCATCGAAGTTCTCATCAGTGAAAGTTTTATAGCTTTTAGCGGACGCAAATCTATTTGCCGTCTTCTTGCTTGTAGTTATAAAAATATTGTACGAGCCAACTCTAAGGTCAGTTACGTTTTCAACTCTTAGTGATTTTCTTTTTCTTTTAGCCATTACAATAATTCAGGAATTAAAATCTTATCTCCTGGATTTAAATCTTCAAACGGATCTGTAAAAGAATTATACTGCATGGGATACCACCAATACCCTGGTGTTTCATAGAAAATGTTAGAAATGGTATCAGGTCTGTTGGCGCAGTAAGGCGGTACACGACCTTCTTTACTGGGCACAGCGTTGAGAGACATCAAAAAATCATCATACGAGGATCCTACAGACGTAGAAACTAATTTTCCTTTATGTGATTGAAAGAAAACGCCATACGAATATCTACTATAACTTTTTTTATCCTTGTTGTCCTTAATTTCCATAGTAATCCTCGTCAAATACAGTTTTCTTAAAAGCTAGTTCGTCTGCTTCCTGAGCTAAAATATCATCCCATCCCTGTAGCATATCAGTATGCTTTACCGCCGTCTGTACTTCACTATTTGCATCATATGTTCTTTGTATTTCTAATAACGATAAATTAATTTTAATTCTATTAGGCAATAGTGACACTATATCATACCCCGCTGACTCATCTACATCTATGGCATAGTTTTCTGCTATTGTTGCAATTCCGTCAAATAAGACTCCATGATACAATCTAAGGATTGGTGGACCTAAAGTAGGATTTGTCCTAGCGGTTAAGGTTGTTGATCGAACTAAGTTAATCCAAAACAAAATAATTTCGAGAGCTTGCCCAAATATGTGAGGCTTATCATATGCCTGTAAATCAGTGGTCAAATCCATCTCAGGAGTAAAATACGTTGCTTCGTTTGCCGCAAGACCTGCTAGATTTGAAGCGCCAACCTGATTAAATACACCAGACATCTGCTTCGCATGATCTGCTACATTGTCTGGATCTAAACCAGCATTTATCTTTTTTAAGAACTCTTTTCTTTTTTCTTTATAAGTTGTTGTTAAAATGTGATTTTCGTTTCTTTCAGATTTCTTATTAAAGAAATCCATTTGTTGTTCTTGTGTTGTTTTCTGCCTAGCAAAGCTTCCCTGAAACAACTCATTGGTAGCCATATAAACAACATGAGGTAGTGTAATAAAGAATTCTACATTTAATGACCTAGATTTTGCTCCAGTGTAGCCAAAAAAGTTACTAGACCTGCCTAAGACATCATATTTTATTAAGTTAGAAGATTTCTTTTCTGATATTCTAGGGTTTTCAAAGAAAGGACATACTCTATCCCCGTAGTTTTGTCCTGGAAATTCAAAAACTAATTTTGATCTTTCCTGAAGTAAGTTGTCTACTTTAGATGCTGTTCCAAATAATGCCATAATTTATACTACCTCTAATCAGGGGATCCTCTAACCACTGAAGGTTCGGGTGCTGCGTCTTCAACCGCTTCGGTTGTTCCGTCTATGGCCTCAACTACTCTTTCAGTGAAGTTCGCCATCGAAAGACCTAATGCAGATTCTCCCATCTCAATCCTGCGAATCTGACTGTTAATTAAATCGGCAGTGAGTGCTTCAAAATTTGATCTAGCCAAGTCTTGACGTTGAACCTGAGCTAATTCGGCTTTTGCTCTGTCTGATTCTGCTTCAGCCAGCTTTTCTGTACTGTCTGACAACGTAGACAGTAGCGGAACAATTGCGATTGCGGCCCCTAGAGCTAACCCAAGAGGGCCAAACACTGACAAAGCACCGCCAGCTTTTCCTATCGCGCCCTTAAGTTGCGCCACTGTATTTGCTCTAATAGCTGCTGTGAGCCCTTGAAGTTCTATGGCAAGTTGAATTTCGAGAATCCTTCTTCTTAACTCAGCCGCTTGCTCAAAAGCAAATCTAGCCACTTGAAATGTTTTCAAGCCCACCATAAAACTAAAGAATGTCTTTAAAATATTTTTTATAGGAAATAACTCATTGAGACCTCCAATCAATTGTCCTGATATCTTTAAGAACGTAGTAGCAAAACCCGCTATCTCCACAGCAACTGGAAGTAAAGTGGTTTCTAGAGTAGTTCTAAAATCTGAGAATATCTTGTCTGCGGCGTCTATAGGAGTTCTTCTTTGTCCCTGCTCTAAGCCTCGTGCTAATTGTTCTCCTAGAACACCAACAGAGCCAATAATCCCCATTCTAACTCGGGTTTCAATTAATCCACCACCTCGTAAATCACCAAACTGTGCTACGCCTGCGGAAGTTCTTCTAATCAGATCCTCTAATTGTGATGGCGTTAGTTGTCCTGCCAATAACCTATCAACGTCATTTAAAATGCCTAAGTTAGCCAGCGTTCCAATATCTGCTGCAACTAAAGCATCCACAAATTTGCCTATCTGATCACCGAATGCAGGGAATCTTGCTGTGAGGCCCGTTATAGCGCCCCCTGCTGCACCCAAACCTCCAGTTAAGGCTAGGACATCTAACGATTCTCCCAGTTGATTTAGGCCCGAAATTAGCTGTTCTGTAGATACGTTGAAACTTAATCCTAACTTATTAAGATTACTGTTCAGAGTGTTTGTGGCAGCTTGCGTTAGGGTTCCTTGTACGATTAGTTTTTTGTTTATATTTACCAGAGCAGCAATGTTCTGGTTTGTTATTTGCATCCTGTTGGCTAGATTAAGGGTAGATTTTCCCACATTCGTAAGACCCTCTTGTTCAAACGCAAATAAAGACTCTAAAGATCGTGTGAGACCTCCAGGAAGCCCCTCCATAGTATCCCCCACACCCCGCAGAACATCCGAGAAGTTTTTATTGAAGGCTAGGAAGTTCTTTTGTTGGTTAATAGCTACAGTGGCGAAATCTCTGAATACTGTGGTTAGCTGAAGAATAGGGAATCTCAAGGCTGGAATTGCTTCTGTCAACCCACCCAGAGACTTTTCAATCCTTCTTACTGCGAAGAATAATGGATCGTATGCCTCTTCAAGAGTTGCTGCACCAAATTGTTGATATGGGTTTCTAGCCATCTAAGTTTAGCTTATATATGCTTTGCATTCCTGTGTTAAGTCTGAATGTCCTAAACTCTGTACTTGGGAAAAGAGCAGCCATTCCTTCTTTGGAGACACCTGCATCATTTCTTAAATCTCTATTAGCTTTGGAGTTGCTCAAACTCTGGTATTTTCTTTCTCTTCTCCTAGCCTCTGCGCTGTGTAGCACATTAACAACAGAGGCTAAAGTATTTAGGTCTGTCCCACTATCTATCAAAAAACAACTCATAAGATCGTTCTTTGTATTAACATTACCATACACACCATTACCGTATTTCGTTCCCACGATCAACGCAAAATAAGCTTTTTTTACAAGTTTTAGTGATGTATACTCAAACACTACTAAGTTACCTGCGGTTAGCGTGCTGTAGCTTCTGGCAACATCTTCAGAGTATAACTTAACTAAATCCTCAATTCTCTCTGCAACAGGAATATTCATATCCCTACTTTGCTTCCTAAAAGTTTCCCAAGATCCATCAATAACTCCTTCAGACTCCCTAATCTCATAGTATCTCTGGAGAAAGGTAGATATGGCTCCTTTGATGTCAAAAAAATCTCTAAATTGTTGTGTCAGAAATTCAAACATGCGTATATTATATAGAAAATATTAAATATGTATAGTAATAGTGATATAGAGCTTATTGATTTTATTGATTTAATCAATACTACATTAAGCAATGAGTTTATAGAAAAATGGAAATACAGGTTTAGTACTAAATTTATTAAACACTTTCAAATAAAAGTACTAAATTCATTAACTAAAAGAAAAGTACTTAAAGTAGAAACTTTATATAATTATTTAACTAAAAAATGTAAATACTCTCCTGAACAAGTCGATAACTTCTTTAACGCTATAGACATAAGTATTTACTCTCCCTTGATTCAAGGGCCATTTAGGGACTACTAGTTTTTCTTCTTTTCTTTAGCTTCAGTGAGTCTTTGCTCAATTAAGCAAGATTCAGTAAACTCAGGGCAAAGAGACTTGTATGAGCACCAATTGCAGTATTGGTTCCTGATAGGAACAAGATCAACCTTTTTAGCTTTTCTTATTTTCCACACATCATCGACAACTGCCTTGACATGAGCATGAATCTGGTTGGTGGTGTACTGCACAGTGACTAAGTTGTCAGTTAGGGGGTAGTAGTGAGCCGCCGTGATCTTGTTGATCGGCACATCGTACAGCTTATGTACTGCATACACATAACCCTTAAGTTGTGGGTCTTGGTATAGCTCAATCTTACTCTTCTCTCTTTTAGAAGTTTTGTAATCAATTACCAGGTATCCACCTTCCTTACCTTTGATGATCCTATCAATGTAGCCGTTCATTGAAATTCCATCGGCAACCTCTAGATCAAAGTGTTGCTCAGGAATGCCCACTTCAGGTAATGAAGCGTTAAAACGTAGGAAGTTCTTTAGGCAAGGAAGAACCTTTGAGTTATAAGATTTAGCAAAGGTGTACTTTTCTTTGTTTTCCTCTGCCAGTTTCTCTAGCTCGTCTAAACCCGTAGCCTTAACTCCGTCCTCAAAAATTTGGTGAATATATGAACCGAAATGCAAGGCATCGGTGTTTGATAAGTCGTAGTCATCAATGCGATCTACATACCTATAGCGGTACTTGAGTTTGCACTGATTGAATGTGTCTCGTTTCGAATTACTGATTGTATTAATAAAAACCATGTTTAGTCCTCAATTCATTAAAGACTATATTACTGAAAAGCTGAAGGAAGATTACCGTATATCTTCAAATAATCGGGAAATGATTATCCCATCAGTATTTATAGACAATGACTACAAAAGACATATGAGCATTAACCTAGAGACGGGTCTCTGGCAGTGCTTCAAAACAGGCAATACGGGTAATTTCATCAAACTATACTCTCTTTTGGAGGGTATCAGTTACAGGGCGGCAGAGTCCAAGCTCCTATTTCAAGGTCTGGAAGCAGGTAGACTAGATTTGTGGGAGGACCACTCCACGGAAAAGCCTACTTACGAGAGGCAGGTTCATAAACTTGATGTCAGCGGCTTTATTCCCGTAAACATCGACAGTTATGACAGCGACAATCAACTTGTCATCAGGGCATGGAAGTTTCTCATGGACCGAAAGCTCTTTAATCTTACTGAATACGAGGAGGAGCCTTACTATGTTTCAACAGAAGGAAAATACAGGGGACGCCTCATAATCCCGTTCAAAGATTACGACGGCGAGATCTTCTTTTTTCAGGCGCGTAGCCTCATGAATAGCGTTGAACCTAAGTACCTGAATCCTAGCTCCGAAAATGGCGTAAAATCGAGCAATATTCTTTACCCTTTCGACTTTGACCGTGAACACCTATGTATTTGCGAAGGACCTGCGGACGCCATCTCGCTTAATTTAAATGGCTTAAATGCAACATGCACAGTAGGCAGCACAATCTCTCATGTTCAGATGCAAACACTGCGAGAGTTTGAGGGCAGAATTATTCTCGCATACGATAATGACGAAGCTGGTCAACGAGGGATTGAAAAGTTTGAATCTCTTAGAAAAAAATACATGATGCCCACATTCTCTGTATGCACTCCCCCCTTCAACTACAAAGATTGGAATGAAGCTCATCAGTCAGGCGAAGACCTGTACGAGTGGTTTACGGAAAAAACCTATGAGTACAACTTTGAAAATAAGTCCCTAAATCGTCTATAATATTCTATGGAACATTTAGTAAATTTTATTGTATGGGCATTAACCGTTATTGGTATTACCGTAATTGTAACTCAGTCTGAGATTTTCGCTCCAATAAGAAAAGCTCTAACAAAAATTAACAAGTACTTAGGAGCTTTATTTGGCTGTTCTTTTTGTTTTAGTTTTTGGGCAGGAATGCTTATTTCCTTACTAACTCAAACAAACACAGGAAATCTATTCCTAGAGGGTTGCTTAGGCTGTGGGCTTTGGTATTACACAACCTACGGAATCAAGGGGTGACTCGATATTCTATCAAGATTGAGGGAGGTCCTATTTTTCCGGGGTGTTTCCGATTCTCAACAATACGCAAATCAACCCTAGGGAAAGATCTACCATTAGCTGTATAGGAATCAAAAGTTATATTCGATTGACCTACAGGAAGAACATCTAGTGCATTAATTTTTGCTATAACTCCTGACCCTTGCTTACTATCAAGAGGGCAAAGTCCGCCCATTGTTCTTACTGGACCCCAATCAATAATTAAAGCTCCATTTTCAGGCTCTGGGTCATTATCCATCTCTCTCCACCACGCTTTTCTTCTATACGATATAGCGAGATATCGTTCCGATGAAAGTTGGTTTTCAGGTTTATTACACAAAAGATCGTTAGTCATCTGAGAAGCATCAATATCTCTTCTGATTAAAAGAAGCATGGTTCTTGAATCGTTAATTGAATCTTGCATTTCCTGAGATTCAAAATATTCATCATGAGCAAATATTTCAATAGTTTGACGATCCCCTCCCGTAGGAATATTAGGGAAATGAACACATTGAGGGGGAAATTGTTCCTGATCCCAAATATCAGCAGGACCCCAAGGCTGAAATATTTTCCCCATCAAGAACTTTTTGTATGCACTAAAATGAGATTCTCTGTAAAGACCGAAGCGATTATCCGCTCCCCCTCCATAACTCATGGTATCTAAATCATCCAAACCATTATAAGAGTAACCCGTTTGGTTACAAGTCTCAGAAGGCGCAGGAATGGGCGAAGTCGTGCAAAGAGCTGCCGTACTTGTGGAATCTGAATACTTTGAAAGATGAACATGACCTAAACCGTGCCCAATTTCATGTAGCATAACTTGAGCAACTCTACCGCTCCCTAGAACTTGTTCCGCATTAGTCATATCAAATTCAGTAAACGGCTCCTCTGATAACCCGGCGGTTCTATCTATATTTACGGTAAGCATAGGATCCAATCCTGCATTACCTGTTATATCAGTGCTAAAGCAGTCTAAACTAATAGCAATTTTTTGATCATATCCTGCTGCAACATAACCTGGATTGCCTGTCAAACCACCACTATCCCACCCATTAGGATACCCATTATTATTAAACCATTGTGCCATATTATTCCAATGGGCATTCGGATCGTTTCCGCCACACGCACAGTTAATCGGAGTTATTGAACCACAAATTTTGGTCTCCCCTGCTTCTGGGGGCGTGGGGTTTCCTACCCACACATAATCAATCTGAGTACGGCAAGTTCCTGTGTTAGGAAGACCTCCTCCACCAACTACTCTGATTTGTCCATGCGTATAATCTTGAATTGTTCTTTGTATTTTAGTTCCTAAATTTCGTTCAAAATCCTCTTTAGTCCATGGCTGCATTCCTGCGGCCATATGTCCTACCATCTCACTTTGGGAAGGCCAGAAAATTCCAACCACAGTTCTAAACTCTCTTGGAGTACCCCACCCTGCTCCGTACCCTATGGTACTGGAGGCTTTTTCGGTAATACCCTTCTCTCCAACTTTTTTAAATAGTTCCTCCAAATTACCCCAAGGGCGATAAGGAGAGTGAACTTGATTTTCATTACCTTCAGTGCTTTGCAGACGATGATCACAATAAAACGAATCTACCTCGTATTCCCCTTTAGGACGAACTAAACCTCCTCCAGGGAAAATACATTCTAAGTCGCTAGGTAAGTAATAGTCTTGGGTCGTATAAGGGTTTGAGCTGTTTCCGATTAGAGGACAACTATCCATCCTTCCCAATAATCTTCTTCTTTTAGGGTTTATTTGTCCTAATGCCATAACTTATCATAGGTCAACTAGGTTTATTTCAAAATCTGGCACAGAAGACTTAATAGCAGTAAGGATATCTAACACGGTTGAATTTGTGTTTGCTGAGGTATCAAAGTTAACCTCGTATGCTCCAGGTTGTCTGTCTGCAATAATATTTCCTGAAATTCTATTATTACTCTCAACATCGCCAGCGCGAACTTCTCTACGACGTATACCAGCAACTTGCGTTTTAATCACACCGCTAGTCCCCAAGGCTCCTGAAGCATTATCACTAATAAGGTCTAATACCTGCAACTCTTGCAGATCACCCGCAGAGGCATTCCAGTAAATATGTTCACGAGCTACATTACAAGTGTAGGCAACATCAAGATAGTTAAAATCCACAGTACCATCAAGAGTCTTGTATTGCGCTACTCTCTCGTACATAATCTCGACGTTTTGAATGTGGATTCTCCACTCTGTTGTTGTATTCGATGAAGTGGTGCCCGAAGATGAGAAACCTATTCCAGGCGATGACCCGAACGCCTTAGTATTACTTGGTATTGGTTGTTTTGTTGGCATAATTTAGAACCTCTAAATTATATAGAGTTATTCTAACTTTATTTGACAATAAAATACATCAAAGGAGTTACTATTTTTTCGTTTACCAAGTTATAAGTTACTTGCACTGAATAAGTACCATTCCTAGAACCTAATTCATTTAGATTAAGGTTTGTGTTAGCTGAGGAGAAAACAGAATTAGTATCAAAGGTATAGATCATGGTATTGTCAGACGTAATACTTACGTCGGTAGAACTAACAACATTTACTCTAGAGGGTAAACTAGGATCCTCATTGTGTTTAGTAATAACTACGGTAGCGGATGTTACAGCGGACTGTTTAAAGATATTCTTTATAGACTCATCTATATTTTGATTTTCTACAGTAAGCTCAGTGCCAATCTTTATATCAGTTTTAGATCCTGCGGTAACATATCGGTTAAACAAGCGATTGCTTGACCTAAGCATCAAAGGCTCAGTTAAGGTGAATACTGTATCATCAAATAACTCAAACTGATTTATATAAGTTTTCCACGCAGATCCTTGGCTAAACTTAACAGTCCAAATATCAATGTATCTAACAGCCTGTTCAGCAGTGTTTTTAATGATAGACGATGCAGGAGTTCCAGGTTGATCAACACCCGACAAAGACGAAGCTAGTACACCGTCTAATACACAAAAGAAGTCTCCTGTTCCGAGTTTATAGATTCCGCTTACCCCATCACAATTAAAAGGGTTTGCTAGAGATCCATCGCCACCTAATTCTCCTGTGTAATTACCTGATGCAAATGCGCTGCCATCTCCCAAAGAAACAATTCCTGAAGAATCAGCAGAAACACCAAACACCATCGCAGCATCAGCAATAGATCCCGAAGCAACTAGTCCATCGGTATTTAAGACACCAGAAGGGGAAAGATTTTGCTCTCTTTTAAATATGTGAACAGAACTAATCTGATAAGGGTCCTGGTAAACCCCATCATTAACAAAATAAGTTCTGAGCATAACCCTCGATGCAACAGAGGGCCTGTTATTTCTATCTACTAGTTCAACGCTGTTTATTAATGGCATCTCTTTCTCGTTCCATTTCCTCGGAAAGTAACTCTATAAAGGTAGCTCTTTCTGTTCGGGTCAATGATTTAACATCACTGTAGGACATTCCTACATGTTTCACAAGTATATAGGCTTCACGGAGTAGGTCCGTTAATTCTAACGAACCATTTAATTCACCGAGAAAAAATTTTCGTCTATCGGGAGGTTAATAAGGTTAGACTTACGGCAAGAATCACACTCAAATCTAATTTGAGGCTGAATACCGTACTGAGAAAGCATGATCTCTTTGATGATCGTATGAACATCTACTAGAGGTAATTGAGAGACTGCCTTGGCAATAACTGTTCGATTGTCAATGCCATCAATAGTATTAACGAAGCGCCATAGGTTTTCCCCTATACGCTCAGGATCCACAAAGGCTTCATCGGCTACTGTTAAGATGTTTAGAAGAGCATCCTTTTTAATACCTTCGAGATGCACCTTAATTTCATTAAAATTAAAGTCCTCTGGAACCTTGTTAGACAAAAGCGCATCCAATTGCAGGTTTAGCTTATTTTCAAAACCGCAGTGAGAGCATACAACGCCTACCTTATAGTCTTTTCCATAAGATAATTCTCTGATCTTTATGAGGAGGAATAGCTTGTCTATGATAACCAAACGATCCACTTCAACATTTAGAACGCACCTAGACAAAAGGTAGTTTGCTGGGTTGAACATAGGAGTCCTAGATCCAGTGCTCATGGACTTCTCATCCTCAAATGTCATAGGACGAATGCGGACAACTCCCTCTTTGCCAAAGTAAGGAATACCCCTAGATGGCACATCTACATCAACCTCTGTCTCCGCAGGTAAGTTTTCAAGGATTGATGCTATTTGTTCTTCTTCAGAAAGCACCTGCGTTTCGGGAATTTCATTATTCATTATATACCTCTAACCTATAATAGTATGTATGGAACTGCACATAAATACAATAAATTGCAGACTTATAACAGATAACCATAAGCTATTGTCTGCCCTAGAAGAACTTTACTCATTTAAAGTGCCTGGGGCAGAGTATTCTTCACAGTACAAGAGACGAGTGTGGGATGGTAAAAAGAAGTTTTTTTCTAAAAAAGGACAATTTAAAACAGGACTACTAGAAAAAATTCTATCTGATTTAGAGAAAGTAGAAGCAGATCCTAAAATTATAGATAGTAGAGATTTCAATAAGGATGTTAATGATTTCTCATTTGATAACATAACATACTATGATTATCAACTTGAAACCATAGAAGCCATGCTTGAAAAATGTCGAGGGGTAATTAAAGCACCTACCGCCGCAGGAAAAACACTAATTATGGCTGGGTTAGTAAAGGCATTGAAGGGAAGAAAAATGATCCTACTCTTTAACGCTAAACAACTATTGACACAGACGTATGATTTTCTTAAGTCACTAGGTATAAAAGACTTAGGGCTTTGCTTTAGTGAGGGCTATATAAACGGAGAGATTATGCTATGCACAGTACAGAGCATAGAGAAAGTTTTAGACACTCATTTAGACTCAGAAGTTTTAATGGTAGATGAGTGTCATGAATTTAGTAACGGAAAAACAACCGTCGCTGCAATTCAATCTTTCCCTCAAGCAAATTACCGATTTGGTTTTACGGCAACGCCTCCAAGTCAGAAGATCAGCAAGTATAATCTAGAGGGGGGCTTAGGGCCAACGCACACAGTAGCAACCACTAAAGAACTTGTATCAAAAGGAAAACTAACTAAGCCCGTAATTCAAATCATAAACAGAAAGTATGAAGCCAACAATGAAGATGAATCGCTTTCATATTTAGAAATATATGATAAGTACATTGTAGAAAATGAAGATAGAAATAACAAGATAAAGGAGATAGTAAATGAAATTAGAGAAAACAACGACAGAGCCCGTATCCTTATACTTACCAAATCACTTAATCATGGAAGAACCTTGGAAAACTTACTTGGAGGGCACTGCGAATTTCTTGAGGGTGCCAACTCAATACAAGAAAGGTATAACAGTATATCTAGATTCCGAGGATGTGGAGATTCTAGCATCCTCATTGGTACTAAAATCCTGCAAACAGGGGTTAACATTGAAGAAATAACGCATTTTATTAATGCGAGAGGCATGAAATCTGAAATTGCGACTCTTCAGGCGCTAGGAAGAGCTTTGAGAAAGCATGAAACAAAAGAAAAGGTTTTTGTCTATGATTTTTTTGATCCAGAGAAGTACTTAGCCGACCATTCAGAGGAAAGAAGATCCCATTACACGGCAGAAGGCCATGAAGTGAGAAATATATGAAGACATTTAAGGAAATTACTAAAAAAGTAGGCTCTATGACAGAGCTAGACAAGCAAAAAGTTAAAGAAATTACAAAAGAATTGGAATCTTTTAACGAAAAAGCCGCAATATCAATTGAAGGTCTTAAAACCTTGTATAATTTGCAGACAAAAGTGCTAGTTTTAACTGAGCAATACGGAGATAGACTGCTAAATCTCTTAAAACAGCAGCATATGGTAGATTAATTATCTAACTCAGGAATATTAATTTCAGGGTTCTCTAATTTTAGCTTTAAGCCCCAGTTTTCCATATCACGCCGAGTCCACTGCTCTTCTAAACTAGCCTCAAGAAGCTCAAGTTTATTGTGAATAGAGCTAAGTTGGTTGCTAATCCAAACCACACCCCCACAAAGGGCAATCACCATGCCCAGTGGCATTAGAGTCTCTTTTGAGAGTGTTATTTTTTTATCTTGTGTGGTCATTATTTTAATCTCTTTACTGTTATGGTTGTTCCTGTAGCCGCACCAACTGTATTTGATGATTGAGAATCATATGTAACATATATAGGATCCCCTGCAACACAAGTAAATATTGCAGATAAAGTTCTCTCAACTGGGTCCACCGTAGTATGAACCCTAGGTGTTGCTGTATTTTGAGCGGTCGTGTCTTTTACAATTTTCATTTGAACTAAACCAGAACCACCTTCAAATACAACTCTTGCTACAACTTCATAGGTCCCTGCTGCGCTAACCTCAAACTGCTTTAAACTATCATTCCAAGACATATGAGCCGATTCTGACATTACGCTTGTTGGCGTATTTGAATAACCCACACGTTTTTCATCTGTTGATAAAGTATCATTCGCAGTAAGTTGAATATACCCAAAAGGATTAGGGATAGGGCAGGTGCCTACAACCAATGTTGTATTAGCTGAAACTGAGGTAGCAGATACTGTATTTGCGGTGATATGCGCTGATCCAACAGATACCGACCCTACTGCGCTAAGGCCCCCCGAAATTTCTACTCCTGTATTTACTGTCTCTAATTTTAAGCTGTTATTGTAGTATAGCTCTACCTCACCATTACCGCCTGACTCATTCAAACGCATAAACTTTTCACCTGTATTAGATAAAAAGTGAATATCATCCTCTGATTGAACCGTAATTGTCCCCTCTTCCGATCTAATTAAGTTTTCATAAGTAGCACCATTCTCACGCTTCATAAAGAACTTCTGCCCGTCCAAGCCCATGCAATTGAAAGCACCTGCGTCAGGGGTAAAAAAGTTAACCGAAGACGCTACCACCGAGTCCATGTTGGTCGCAGAGACATTTGTAGAGGACGCATTAGTAGCGAAGAAATTCACAGTGTCTATAGTGGTTGCAGAGACATTTGTAGAGGATACAGGCCCTAGATCACTCAGTGAGGAGACGCCTGTTCCGCCGTTAACCTCAGGAACCGTATCAGAAGAAGTAAACTCCGCCACTGATGACGGAGTTGTGTTATCAAATTCAAACTTTAATGGTGTCTTATCTGCCATTATCCACGACCTCCCTGAAGCGGATCAGTGTTTGCTAAGTTCACCGCAGCGTGGCCTGTGTAGTCCACATTAGTAGCATTTGTATGCAAGGTAGCTCTAACAAAAACATTCATAGCACTCGTGTTAACTTTATTTACAATGCCAGCAGCAGTTGTAGCGCCAGCAGCCTGCCCAGCAGTGCTTAGAGTACCGTCTAGTTTATCGTTATCATCCTCAAAAAGGAATAAGACATATCTTGCACCATCAACTCTTACACACCCAAAGTTAAGGTCATTACCTTTTCTACCTGGAGCAAAACTTTTCAGTGCAGTGATTGTAAATGCGGGAACCTTACCATTGTAAAACGTGATCGAAGCTTGCCTCGTAGCACCTCTTCTAGACACTAAAGAAGTGGGACTGCCAAGCCTTCGACCCGTTATATTATTCAACGCTCCTGGATTAATATTAGTAAGGTTAGATATTTTCATAGGACTTCAGGATAACTTTGGTCACGCAGGGGGTTAGCCTGTTTAACCACACCATAGTTTACTGCAAACTGTGCCTCACCGTTTACTTGGTTTTCGATATGAATAGTATCTACCCCATGTGTTGGCTGTAGTGTTAAGACCACGGTTGTTCCTGCCGCACCAATAATCCCTGCGAATCCAGAAGTATCAACACCTTCCCCCGCCGCAAATACATTTGCTGCTGTGCCAGAGGTGTATAAACCAGCCCCAGAAGAAGGGAATACTCGGAAGTAACCACTGTCTCCGCTTACATTTGTAACTGTTACATAAGGGACAGCACCAGTCACAGGAGCAAAATCAAGCGTAAATGTTGCAGAAGCAGTTGTATGAGCACCAGCAGAGGTTCTACCATTGTTCTCAACACCTAAAGCACTTGGAGCAGCCACACCTACAGAAGCATACTGATAAGCACCTTTTTCTGTAATATTAATTTCTTTTACTGTAAGACCCTTATCAGTTCTTGGTCGATTACGCTCAACGATAACCTCAAAAGTAGCACTTGTCCCCACTGCGGGTAAATTATCAGCGCCAATCCCGCCACTTACGCTAAAAGTATTTGTCCCCTCTGCAAACCCAGAAGTAGTTGAGTCAGTAAAATTAGTACCATCATTAACATTAAGACTGCCTAAAGTAACTTTCTCAAGGAATGTAGCAGTTCTAGCTAAAGATACATCAGCTATATCGTTATCAGCAACTGTAACTAGTTTACATACAGGTAAAAAAGTATCTCTTTGGGTCATTACTCTTCACCCTCCTCTTCCTTGTTTACTGCTTCCTCTTCTTCTTCTGCCTCAACTTCCTCTTCCTCTTCGTCAGGATCATCACCCTTGATTTCATCAAAGTTAATTGAGTTAAGAATATCTTCAAAGTCTTTAAAAGAGGACATTATCTCATCAGAGGTAGGAACCTCTTTGGTTTCCTCTTTCTCTTCTACTTTTTCTTCAGCAGGCTCCTCAACCTCTACAGGGGCTTCCTCTACTTCCTGTTCTTCGATTTTAGGCTCTTCTTCTAGCTCGACTTCTTCCTCTTTTTTGCCCATAGCCTTCCCAATGGCCTCACGACGATTCTTTAAGTACTTATCAGTGCTATCGACTTTCCCATCATTGTTAACATCTGCATCCTCTTTTCCTACAGCATCTAGCTTGCGAGCCGCTCTACGCTTTTCTAGGACTAGTTCAATAAGTTCTTCAATAGAATCAATTTCAGAGAAAGTTTCTTTTAGAGAGATGTCGTCAACTAAAGATTCTTTTTCAAGAATATCAGTGTACTCTGCTTTCTCGAAGAGCAACTCAATAAAATGATTAACATCAATAGACTCGACACCATTTTTTGTTTTTAGCATCTGGCTAGTCTCTGTTAAGACTTCCTTGATAACCGAACCTTTAGGACTAAGTTTTGATAAAGCTTCAAAGATTAGCACTTGAGTGTTTAGGAGGCTCTTGAAGGTGGGGATATCCTTGAGGTTCTGGACGCTGATACCGTACTTCTCGTTAAGCATAGAAACAAACAATCTTTTAAGGGGCTTCTTATACTCAAACAAGGCACTACTAAATGCCTTGATATCTTTCAAACTAACTTTAACGGACTCATTAAGCTCTAAGTTGTTTGTAACAGTTTCTGTAATCTGCCGCTTAGTTGCCAAAGCCAAATAAGGAACCTCGCAGATTGCTTCAACAAGAGCCTTGGCTATCACGCTTTCATCACGCTCATAAACAAGAGATGCTAAGTTAGAAACTTTATCGTTATTGAGCCAAACTAAATTAAAGTTGTTTTTAGACTCTACCAACTCCTTTCTGATTAACTCTTGCTTACAAATCATTTCGTAAACCGAGTGATTAACTTTACTAGGAATTCGGTATTGGCTACCGTGCAACTTTTCGTAGTTAATTTTTGGAATCTCAAAAGCTTCAGAGACTGACGAGGAGAGACGGACCATGTTTTTAATCTCAGGAATTGAAACTAAGTTTTTGTTTTCCTTTAAAAAAGCAACTAGTTGAGGTGCGATCTCAACTAGCTTCTGGAACTCTTCTGACTCAATGATTCTGTTTGTACCATTAAATTTTTGAGATTTTTCGTATAGTTTTTTCTTTACCGAAGAGAACTTGACGCGGCTTTCCCAAAGCTGAAGGACTTTATCAAAGCTCGTGTCTGCCTCAATAAAGTCCTCTTCAAAGATGTTCTGGACAAAGTTTGATATCTTATAGTTTACAAAATCATCAAACTGGTTGTCATCTTGAAACAGATCATCACTCTCTACTTGGATATTGGTCAGAGCTACCTCGTCATCAAAATCGTAGTTTCCAGCGATAATCTGGCCTTTCTCGGTGATAAAGGTTACTTTATTCTCTGAATCATCAATTGAAAAAATCTCAACATTCTCTCTTAGAGACCTTCCTAAATAATCACACAACTTAACAATGTTGGTAATTTTTTTGTCTCTGTTCTCAAAAATATGGTCAAACATGTATATATTTACTCCTCGGTGCTAACTTTATATACTACAAACAATTAGCTTAAGTTTTAAGATTTTGGAATTTTTGATAAAATTCTATTCCAAATTTTCTGCTCTTCTACCCTATAGCCCTTATCTTTGGCTATCTTATCCTTTAAATCCACTACAAGAGAGAACTCCTCTGTTGGTCTCTCAGCCTGAGTAGGGGTTGATTCCAGACCTCCTGGCGTGTTACCTTGAGGTAATTCTCCCGCCCCAGGAGAGATCTGGTTTAGCTCCTGCTGCTGGTAAGCAGCTTCCTCTGACTCCTGCTTAAGCTTTTCTTTAAGAAGAGTAATCTCACCATCACTCATATCAAAGTATTCTCTGTAGATGTAATCTTTAGGGAATAACTGTGTTTGAGTTACCGTCTGGATAATTGCTAATCTAGCAGAATCAATTTCTAGCTTTCTTTTAGTGAATCGGTCAGAGGGATCGGGTAGCTGAATCTTAACTGAATTAATTAACGATATTGGGAAGTTTTTCATCGCCAAATGACGTTTTGCGATTAACTCCAGGCCTACCTCAATATCATGTTGAATCCTCGCACAGGCGCGAGCAAATTTAACATCAAGTTCAGACAAGTTGGCCTTTCGGTCAGGAGCTTTGTCCTTTGTTTCAACTACATAATCTCTTGGCACTTTTAAAGCAGCCAATAGCTTGTCCCTGAAATATGAAACATCAGTCACTTCGCCTAAGTTCTGTGCCCCAGGTAAAGTTTCAATTCTAGTGCTTTGCTGGCCCTTAATAGGAACAAAATAATCTTCGTCCGCAGCCAAAGGATTGTAGCGATTATCAATCCCTTTATTACGGAAGTACTTTTCTTTCTTAAATTTCTCTTTTACCCTTTCCATAAACAACTCAGCCTTGCTTGTAGGCAGGTTGCCGACATCAATATAGAAAATACGCCTTTCAGGTGCTCTAGCCAGCCTGTAGATCAACATAGCATCTTCCATTAAGCGCAAGGACCTAAAGGTTTGCACTCCATAAGCTGCTACAGACTTACCGTAAGGGTAAAATTTGGGATCTGATGTAAAGAGTCTAAAGTGAACGATCTGGTTTTTGTCTAATTCAATAAATTTAGAAGTGTTAGTGCCTGTTTCGTCCATCTGAGGAACAGAGGGCTCGAATGAGTTCTTTTCGGGGATCTGCTGTAAGAAAGTTTTTAGGTATCCATAATCATTTTCAACTCTAATAATATAATTAGGGTTTAGAACTTTGATTTTTCTAATTCCTCTCTCTGGCTCATTTGCATCAGCAATTAGTTCAGTAAAGCAGTCACCAAACTTTACTACGTTTCTGCAAATGTCAAAATAAACACGATCTAACTCAATAGACTCAAACAAGTTGCTAACTTCTTTTACAACTTGAGGACTATCTGATTTAATATGCCATCTTCTGTGTTGAGTATCTTTTTGAGTGCAATCATCTGCGTAGATATCAAAAGCAGCACCGACCTCAGGATACTCATCCATTTTCTCGTAGTCTTTATATCGAGTTCTACGAACACGCTCAATCTCTGAATACACAGGAGTGGCTCTGTTAATAGTAAAAGCCAAACCACCGTCATCACGCTTAATATCGGAGTTAGCGAAGGTAGCGTCTCCCTCGATCTCACGCCCCTCAATACCATCAATCTCTCTTACCACTGCCGCCTGAGCAGGTGTAGCAAAGAAACGAGCAAAGAATTTCCCTAGAGCACCTCTGGGATAGTAATATGGGCCTTTTGTAGCATAATTGCTCCACGTTGATTGGCCTCCATCTTCTACTAATTGGTCTTTTATTTCATCAGCCATGTTAAATCTTCTGCTTGGGGTCCTCCGTGGGATATTAGAGGCATTTTATTTTTAACTGGATACTGCTGCTCGTCTTTAAAAGCACTATCTTTATTAAATTCTATCAAACTGTTGTCTCTTATGTCTTTTAAGACATGATTAGCTAGACACAAGCTCATGATCAAATCATCGTGCTTTCCTCGGTCAGCAGTTATCTTCCCAGAGTTACTTATTATAAAAGTATTTAGTTCATTTAAGGTACGCTGAGAATTAATTTTTAGGACATTCGTTCGAATACTCTCTTCTAACTCACTTAAAATTATATCTCTATTTTTGAGCGTTACTTGAAATCCAGCAACTGCACGGCTATCATGCCACAAGTTTTCATACTCATGCTCATTATATAATAGGTCTATAACATGGTTCCCTACAGTGTTTCGCTCCACTACAATGTTTGCTGTATTGTAATACATGCCTTCTGTGTTTAAAATTGTGGCAAAATCATTAATCGGAGTTTTATTACTGTAGAACTCAGCAACAACCTCGCCATTGTAGAGATTAACAACCTGAAAAGCTGAGTAGTCACGATCCCGCCCTAAGGCAGTATCCACCCCTATCACATAATCGTAAAATGGTTCAGGGTCCTTCCATATCCTCATACGATTATTATATTTGATGTAGTAATCCTCATTTACCTCCTCAGCAATGTGAGAGAGTAAAGAGCCATCAAGGAAAGTATCACCTGTACCTAGGAACTCACACTCGTACTCCTGTAACCACTGCTTTCTGGGCATGTTTGATTTTGTAATATCTGACCAGTCATCAATATTCATGGGAGGATTACGCTTTTCCATCTCCTCATAAATATGTTCAAAACCTTTTGTTCTAAAATACTCAGGGTGCTCTTGCCACCTAATATCAATAGCATTGAAGGAGTTTGCATTTTCTATTGCCCTTGTGTAAGTTTCATAAAACCAGTTACCTAAACCATTTACAGTGGAGAGAATAAATGCCCTTCCTCCAGTTGAGATAATTGGGTACACAGCAGCCCAGATGGTGTCAATAGCTTCCACGAAAGCGGCCTCATCTATAATCAGGAATGATCCAGCGAGTGAACGACCCGATTGCTTGCCTGAGGGACGAGACTTAATTACAGAACGATTTTTTAGCTTTAATGTGTGTTTATTATCCTCAGAAATACCTGGCTGTAGAAACGCTGGTAGCTCCTCATACATAACCTTAATTCTATCAAGAACCTCAGTAGCCTCAGTATCACCTTTAGATAGAATAATGATTGCTTGATCACGCTTAAAGACTGCCAACCACAAAGCGTAAGCAGACGCAATGGTTGTACACCCCGCCTGTCTAAATTTTCTCAGAATATTAAACCGATTATTTTCAAGTTCACCAACAATCTTTTCCTGAAACGGGTATAATTTAAAGGGAACAAGACCTCGAACGGGGTGAGTAACTTTAACGTACTTACACATAAAGTGGACTGGATCCTCTTTACACTTCTTAAACTCATCTAATATTGCGTTTTCCATGAAAATATATTCTTTAACCTGTACCCGTGGGGAACTCTCACCCACCACTACCAAACTATTAGAGTTCTTTAAATCCTGTGATGTAGAATCAAAATTATTGATTGGAGAGCATTCTATCTTTAGAGCGTATGACAAAGGCGTTAAGGATCTTGAAGCAGACCCAGAAGACATTATAATTTTATGTCATGACGATATTGAAATACTAACTCGTCCAGAGGTATTTACCCAACTACTAACAGAAAAACTATCACAATCTGATACAGGTTTTGTTGGAGTAGCAGGAACGAGGCATTTTGCTAAAAGTGGAGTGTGGTGGGATATGGAACAGTGGCAAGCTGGATCCCACAGTGGATATGTATTTCACGGAAAGGATATAACCTCTATGGATGCAACTTTCTTTGGACAACTAGGTGAAGTTGTTGTAATGGACGGTGTATTCTTAGCCGCAACCAAAAAGACTTTAGACTCTATCCAGCTTACGCAGCCCAGTAAGTTCGTAGGCAGGTGGGACTTTTACGATATTTTTTACACCTTCCAAACATTCTTGAAAGGAAAGAAAAACTATACGATTCCAATCCAACTAAGGCATGAGTCCATAGGGGAACTAGCAGGCAGAGACTCTTGGCATAAAAATAGAGAAGCTTTTTTAAGACAATACGGGAAACACTTACCCGCGCTTTCCACGCTTAGGTGATTTCATCAAGCCACCTTTGGTAATTAGCTTTAAAGTTTCTGCCTTCAATTTTTGAATTTCAGGAGATGGAGGCCCCACTACCTTTTTGTCACCTAATGCTCCTAACTTTCTAAGCCTAGCTATATTAGATGATACTCGGCCTTCTGCCGACTCCTCGGCTTCTAAAATAGTTGTGTAAATCTTATTTTGCCACTTCATGCTATTAGTATATAGGCAAGAATCAAAAAAACTTCCCCTAAAACACAGGAATTAGGGGAAGTTAAGCGAAGTTCCAACACGAAAGGCGTAAGCACTTCGGAGTTGGTCTATCTTGATCCTAGTCTGCCAAGTTCTCTTGTTCCACCACCCTCTAAGGCTTTACGAGCCATAGCTATTGCTCTGAGTTTAGGGGATAGATTATCAAAAGGATTTCCTCTTCTAACTATTGGCTTGGGCTTTGTGCTCTTAGGGTCAATTACTGATTCATAAATTCTTTGTTGCCATTTCATCAGAGTTTACTTTTTTCCTGGCAGGGGTCTTGCAGGCTTTCTACTAACTACGTTCCCCTCTTTATCTTTTTTAATTACAAACTTGTTTCCATCTTTATCGGTTTCAATACTCATAATTACTCCAGGCTTATTTTTGCCACCGCCACCCGAGTATCCGACCATACCACCGTACCTAGCGTGGCCCTCAGTTAAACTTTCGTATAATTTGTTTTGCCAATTCATTTGCGTTTCGTCCTCAACACCCTTGATAGTGCCTTTGTTTTTAGATGCGTAGAATACCTTCTCACCTTCTTTTGATCCATACTGAGCTTTCATTGCTCTCATGATCTTTTTACCTTTTTCTGTTAATGGCACAGCCGTGTACTCTCTTTACTTCTTTAATAAAAAATCGTTTAAGTTGTTTCTTTAGAAAACCAACTTTCTCAAAGTATCTAGGATCTTTGTTTCTAAATCCCTTGTTCTTTTTCTTCAATTACTAAAACTGTTCTGTCTGTTGATGCACAGATCCGCAAGGACAACCTACACCATGTGCTTCTTCGGTCACTTCAGGAGCACCTTTGAAGGATGCCCCCATATCTATCACCTTTTGTACGCCCTTGGTCAAACCAAAACCTACACCAACAATCATGCCACATAAAATGATAAGCTCTGCAAAGCTCATCTTATAGACTGAAAATGGAGTTCTAAACTTATCCTTAAACCAAAATCCCCAAAACCAATTCATTTCATTAATCCTCTTTTCTTGGCTTCTTCATGAAGCTCTTCTTCTTTTTGATCACCGTTCTCAACAATTCCTTTAAGAATGGTCGATAGGTTAGTCACGACAAGCGTGATTAAACCAGCAACAACTGCGATACTAGTTTCGGGAACAAACTGTATTGAAAAAATAAATGTGCAAACTAAGAATGTTAGATAGAAACCAGCAAACTTAGCTAAGTGCTTAGATGCTGTCTCTTTTGCACTTTCTCGAATTAATAACTCACGAAACTTTGCATCTGACTCAGCATTCATCTTGTCAACTTCAACACGACCCTCTGCCTCTTTGAGCTTTAGAGCGGAGTTGACATCAATATAACCTTTCTCATTAATCATTGGTTTTTCGGGCATAATTATCTCCTATGCGTTCCCCCCTAATCTATTTAGGGATAGACCCAGGATAACGAGTTCTTTTTTTGCCAAGAAGATTAGGCACCTTCTAAGACTGTTACATCTAAACTGGGGTTTGCTGTAGTAGCGTTTGTATGAGGAGAGTCTGTAGGGTGAGCACACAGATCTCCAGGCTTGCTAACAGGAAAGCCCTCTACTAAAACAGAAGGTACTCCACCAATGATAGGTGCCCCAGCCACACTATCAAGACCAGCCCTAGTTATTCCTTTACCATTAGCTAAAACTGTAGAACTTCCTGTATTTCCATGGCTACCACAACTAGCCAAGTCGCCTTGTCGTTCAACTCCAACCACGGGTAATTTTTAGTTCTCGTCGGTTTTCTCGGAACCTCTTGCGCCTCTTTTTTTTGCTTCAGCGTCTACTTTGAATCTAGGATCATTCTGAATTCTTTTAATGTGACCTTTCATTCTTTTCTCATGTCCTGGGAAATCGCGTGACTGCATCCCTTTTGCCTCTCCAAGAAGCATCTCATAAATTCTACTATATCCGTTCATATTAATTTCCTTGGCATCAGTGATACCAGTGTCCTTCATTTTTTTCAAGTGTGCTTTCTTTTTTGTTCTGAACATCGCACTACCGAACTTAGAAACAAAGTTTCTCATCCTATCTTGCCTCCTCAACTTATCCTTCTCAGCATCAACAGACATAGCATCTTTTGCCATTTGCACAGAGAACGCTCCTTTTGGTAGGCCCTCTCCTCTTGTGTCATCACGACGCTGTTGCACAAATCCTCTCCTAGGAATGTTTTGCTTGGCCTCCGCTAGGAGGCCGCGAATTTTTTTGTATGTGTTCATTATGGTGTTACATCCTTTACAAATTTTCTCATCTTACCTTGTTGCCTAGCCCTACGACCTCTTCTTAGCATTGCTTTAAAGGTTCTAGGAACATTAAGAATCTTATTCTCTCCCTCGTTTCCTCTACCTGTCTTCTTAGCTTTTGTGGCTCCTCTACGGAATGCTCTAGTAGCTCCACTCATTACATTTTCTTTAGACTTGAGAATATAGTCTAGTTGTGGGTTGGACCTGTCTTCTTCTGTTATTAGACGATAAATTCTGTCGTATGAGTTCATTTTTTCTTCTTTTTACCACCTGGAGTTACTTTACCACTACAAACTGCTGATGCATACATATTGGCATAAGCGGAAGGGTAAACAGCAAACTTGCTCTTGGCGGCTGCTTTACCTCTAGCACATAGTTTCTTTTCTAACAACTTTCCCTTTAGTGTGTGTTTTTCTTCAGTAAGCAAACTGTAAATTCTATCGTATGTGTTCATTACTTTCCTCTCCTTTGAGGCAATGTACCAGATTCAAAGTCTTGTGTGTTCTTTTTAGCTTCAGCCCTTGCATCCATCTTCTTAAAGATTCTCTGACCACGCTCAAACTTTACTGCTTTTCTACCTTGTGCTATTTTTTCCTCTGCACTACGCTCCTGCCTGTCTGCTGTACTTTTTAACGCACGGACTGCGGCAGGAACAGAAGGAGTAGTAGGACCTTTTGCAATATCACTTGCTGCTTTTCTTCTAACTCTAGCTTTTGCAATCAGTTTTCCTGCGGCCTGTCCAGCACCTTGTGCTCGGACTTCACCTGTGGTTTTACCTGTAAGTCTTCCTTTTCGTCCAGGAGTCCCAAACAATTTCCTACCCTTGGTCTTAGCACGGCTTTCAGGGGTTCGCATTTCTGTTAATACATTATAAATTCTTTCGTATGCTTTCATTTTATTAATTCCTTTTTTGACCGAGCAGAGCTTTCATGTAAGCTTTAGGGTCTTTATCAAAACTCATCCCCTTTTGTTTTAGGTCTTTAAACCTGTCTTTAAGCTTCTGAACTCTTTGGGTTGTTGGCGGAGGTGGGGCTTGCTTTCTTGTCTCACCCTTAGGAACATCAGGTAATGCTGCTGGTTGTCGTTGAGTTGTTACAGACACCTTAGGAGCACTAACAGCTTTAGGTAATCCAGTATCTCCTACCTTTGATACCCCAGCAGCAAGTCCGCCCAACATTGCAGCAGTAACACCTAACTTCTGTCTAGATGTCATCTTCCGCTGTTCAGCTATGAGAACTTCTTCTATTAACAAGTTATAGATTTTTTCGTAACTGTTCATATAATTATATAGGAGTCCCAAAAAATTAGGAGTCCCAAAATAGGGGTCCCAATTTTAAAAAATTTGTAGGAGTCCCATAAGTTTTAGGAGTCCCAACTTTTCTTATTTTTGGGAATTTGGGTTATTACAAAAATATGATGTACCATCTATGGGTGGGCGCGATATGGGGACTCCTATAGTTATTGCTAACTTTTCTGCCAAATATCTGTAGCATAAGCACTTACGCGCATAGGATGTCCCAAAGTTCTCCTAATTAGGTGTTGAGTTTTGGTGCTTCATTGCCGATAATATACATATGAAAGCAATCATCACTCTACTCCTCCTCTCCGCGCCCGTCCTCGCTCAGTCTCCCACCCAAGCCATCAAGGCCAAGGATGGGGCAGCATGTGCCGCTTCATTCGATGATGCCATCAAGGTCAACATACGCCCCGAGTGTGTGCGTGAGCTTGCTCCTATCGTGGCTGCTATACGCTACGCTGAGAATGGTGGCAAGGGTAAGGAGTACGGTATCCTGCATCCTAGGGTCAAGCCCACCTACCGCTCTCAGGCTGGGTGGTGTGCTGCTACTGTCCAGAAGAACTATGACCGATGGGTGAAGGCAGGTAGGAAGGGGGACTATGTGACCTTCCTAGGTAAGCGGTACTGCCCCATCGGTGCAGACAATGACCCCAATGGCCTAAACAAGCATTGGATTCCCAATGTGAAAAAATTCCAGAAAAGATTTGCAAACTAACCCAAGCGGAGGTATAATACACGCATGATCAAGCACAGCGCAGAATGGAACGAGATCCTAGGAGACATGGTGGACGATGTGCGTGAGGAGCGCGAAGTCCTAGAGGCTATGGCTGATGAGTCCGAGATGACCTCTGGTGATCTTGACGATTGGTATCAACACCTGCTCGATAAGGCCCTCGCTCAAGAGGAGCGTGAGGTCTGGGCAGACTTCTGGAACGATAAGGAGCGAGTATGACCCGACAAAGAAAAGCACAGATCGAAGGAATTTTCTTCTTCGTTTCCATCTTCGCCTTCGTGGCAATCACCCTTTACGGTATTCTCTAATGCAACTGCTCACAGACAAAATCAAAGCGGCTCTCCCCTCTCTGTACTCGACCGAAGATATCCCGTGCGAGGATAAGAAGGTCGTGGTGAAGTTCTTCAACCCGATGGGTGCTCAGACTTGGGAGATCGTGGAAGGCTCATATCAAGAGACCATCGATACATGGCTCCTCTTCGGTAAGTGTGACCTTGGCTATGGTCCCGAGTGGGGGTATGTGACCCTCGCAGAGCTTGAGAGCTTGGATGTTGGCTTTGGTCTTGGGATCGAGCGTGATATCTGCGTGAACTCCCACCTCCACGATGAGTGGAACACGATGGAGGCTTGAATCAGCAAATAACCCCCCAAATCGTGGCTCTATTGCCCGATTGGGGGCCGGGGCGAACCGCCCTAAGTAGTGATGCCACAACGGGTTACAACGAATATTTCTTTAGATTAGGTCTTGATCGCGTTCCAGATTATGATATAATGCTCCACATGAACGAAACCCGTAAACGCAGGACGCCTGATCAGCTTATCGCTGACGCGCAGGCGCGGCTGGACAAGCTCCAAGCCAAACAGGCCGAGACTGAGGCCAAAACCAACCCGCTTCTCGCTCCTCTCCTTCAGGAGATCAAGGATGTTGAGAAGGCCGAGCTTCTTGCTCGTAAAGGATTCTCTAAGGGTCCGCAGAACTTCGACACCCGCATCGCCAAAGCGGAGGCTCGTATCGCATCTATTGAGACTGCGAAGGCTAACGCTGAGAAGGTGATCGCTGTGTCTAAGGCTCGTAAGGCTACGCTTCGTGCTGCCTTGTCTACTCTCACTTCGGAAATTGCAAGCGGCAAGGAAATTGGCGAGGATGATGTTTTTCTCGCACTTGAGGCTTGACCTTCATGGGGGGTCATGGTATAATGGCCCCTCATTCAACGAAACCCCTTACTAAAGGAGAGCATATGCTCAACAACATCACTTCTATCGTGCGCTCAAACCAGAGCGCGGTCATGGTTCGGGTCGGTTCGGACAGCAACGCTGTCTACACCATCTTCGACCTCTCGACGCGAAGCAACAGCTTCACGGGCACCCTTGCTGGAGCCAAGTCCGCTTGGAACCGCAAGTACAAGCGTTCTCGCCAGTATGTGGCGAAAGGGAACCATCGGTTCCTAACCGCCTAGGACGCTAGGCACTCGTCTGGGCGAGTATAAATAGACATTAGGCCTAGAGCGCCTCTGAGAAGTGGTATCCTTCTCAGGGGGTTGGAAATTCGGAGAGGCATCGGGAGGCATCCTGATGCGGGTCGCATAATAAGAGTTTTGTTACTCTCTAGTGCAGACAGGCCAGAACCCGATGCGGAAATCCGTGAGGTATGGTCAAGGCAATAGCCGTTTGTCGTAGGTGATCAGAAGTAGTAACATGGGATCCTTGCAGGTAATACTTGAATCCTGTCCCTTTCTCTCCGTCTTTCCTCTCACCCCTGGTTCGCCCCGCTTCTTTTCTACGCACTTATCCATGGAAAGAAAAGGTTGCGAACGAGGGGTTTTTGGGGCCGGGGGCTGCGCCCGTAACTAGTGATGAAACAACAACTT